>JAESGE010000196.1_pt1 | contig 30445 bp, 29 predicted proteins | sample 9269601 | NCBI WGS metagenome assembly JAESGE01 (sample SAMN14515569, study PRJNA621662) | algae metagenome | isolation source: Tolypothrix brevis GSE-NOS-MK-07-07A and co-occurring heterotrophs from wet... | place: USA: Grand Staircase Escalante National Monument, Utah | collected 2006-04-16
CGATGGTACGGCCGAACCCGGACTTCACGAACCTGACGATCGACCTGACGGTGTGGGACCTGAAGCACCTCACCGCGATCATCGGCGAGTTGCGCGAGAAGGCGATCATCAGCCGGGTCGACCGGGTGGTGGCCTAGATCCTACGAGGCCGCGCTGGCGGTTTCATCCCGAACAAGGCTGTCGACCCAGAGGCCGAGGCGCGCGACCTCGTCGCTGAGGATCGCGGCATCGCCTTGCGCGTAAGACAGCAGGATCGCGCCCTGCAATTGCGCCATCATCCGCCGGCTATGCTGCCGGCACTGGCTAGGCTGGAAACCAAGTTCCGCGAAGCGCTCGTCGAGCCAGGCGTACTGGACCTCGTAAATGCGCGAGGCATGCGACGCGAGCGGTTCGCCCACCTGGCGCAGATCGCGGACAAAACCCGCCAGCGGACAGCCGCGAGCGACATAGATGTCACCGAAGCTGTCGGTCCGGCGCAGATAGGCTTTCAGCCGCAGCAGCGGATCGTCCGCGACCGCCAGCCGATCGAGTTCCTCGGCGATGTGAGCGCACCACAGATCGACAACCGCGTGGCCAAGATCGGCCTTGGTCTTGAAATAGTAAAAGACGTTGCCGGGCGGGATGCCGGCCGTTCTGGCGACGCTCGCGAGCGACGCACCGCTATAGCCGTCCTTGTGGAACTCGGTGCGGGCAGCCTCGACCAGCCGGATACGTCTTGTCGCAACGTCGCTCATTTGCTTTCGCCCCTTTTGTTGCGATGCGTTCGGTCTTGCACCCGTTGGCGCTGCAACCCCTCGCGACACCTCGCTGACCTGAATTAAGTCAGTTGACTAACTGAATAGCAGGGATAAACCTGCAAGTCCACTTTAAAAAGATGTGACACAAGACCTGGGGAGACGTCCATGCCAATGCCTGCCACCTTGACACCGGCCCTGCGGCTGCGTCCCGCGACCGCCGAGGATACGCCCGCCCTTCTCCGTCTCGCGGTCAGCACCGAACTGTTCGAGACCGGCAGCCTCGACCCCTTGAGCGAGGTTCTGGCGAACCACCACATGGGCCCATCCCCATATCGGCTTCACGTCTGGTCGGATGAGGGAGCGGCCGAACCCGTCGGTGTCGTGTATTTCGGCCCGAACGCCATGGCCGAGAACCTCTGGGATCTGCTGTGGATCGCGGTGGCGCCGGAGCGACAGGGCCAGGGCATTGGCGGCGACCTGATCCGCCTCGCGGAACGGGACGCGGCCGCCGACGCCTGCCGCATGATCGTGATCGAAACCGGCGCGCTGCCGAAATTCGATGCGACGCACGCCTTCTATCGGGCTCATGGCTACACCGAGGTCGCCCGCATCCCGGATTTCTATTCCGATGGCGACAGCAAGGTGATCTTCTCCAAGCGGCTGATTCCGGCGGCTTGAAGTCGGTCTTCACTGTCAATCCAGCGGTTTGCCCGATACCGGATGCAGGATGACGGTACGGATCGTACCGTCCCGCAGGCGCATCCGGACCTCATAGCAATCATCGATCGTGGCCTTGGCGGAAGCGATGTCGATACCCTGCTCGTTGATCCGCTCGACGATGGTCGAAAGCGGCAGCCAGATGTTGCGCGGCAGCTTGGTGCAGGCGAACCGCTCCTGCGCGCTATCGGCGGCCTGCGCCGGACCGAAGGCGTGAGCGATGCTGGCGATCAGGGCCATGATTCCAAAGGCGAGGCGAAGGGCCGCATGCCTCGCCTGTCGTGCCGACCCTATCGTCATGGCTGCATATCCAGATTGAACGCGTATAAGTTGTAATCGGTGATCACTACAAATTTGTTAAGGATTCATGCGCGTTGTGCTGTCTGGTTGCGCGCCGTCAACGTGGCCGTTATCAACTGGGCCGCCACCGTGAAAAACCGAGACATCGCCATGACGCCCGAAGAGGTCCTTGCCGAGTTTCGCGCCGCGGGGGCGCTCCTCGAAGGACATTTCATTCTCTCGTCCGGCCTCCGCAGTCCGGTTTTTCTGCAGAAAATGTTCGTGTTCATGGACCCGGAGCGGACCGCGACCCTGTGCCGGGCGCTGGCGGCAAAGGTGGAAGCGACTTTCGGCAAAATCGATTACGTGGTTTCGCCGGCGCTCGGCGGCATCGTTCCGGGGTATGAAACCGCGCGGCACCTGCGCGCGAAGGCGATTTTCGTCGAGCGCGAAAACGGCCAGTTCGCGCTGCGCCGGGGCTTTGCGATCCCACCGGGGGCCCGTGTGCTGATGGTGGAAGACATCGTCACGACGGGCCTGTCGTCACGCGAATGTCTCCAGGCGATCGCCGGGCATCCGGGGACCATCGTCGGTGCGGCCTGCCTTGTCGACCGCTCGAACGGGACCGCCGACCTTGGCGTGCCGCTCGTCAGTCTGGTCAAGCTCGATATCCCCGCCTACCCCGCCGACGCATTGCCACCCGAACTCGCGGCCATCCCCGCTGTCAAGCCGGGTAGCCGGGCGATTTAACATCATATTTGCCTGATACTTGACACAATTGCGTTAGGCGCGCTCTATGCAACCCGTGGGGATTGCGGCCTCATGCATCGGCCAGAAATGGTCTTGGCTCACACAGCCGATCATTTCGCTCATTTTCCATCTGGAGTCTTCATGCCTCACGTCGCTCGTATTGCGCTTTTCATCGATGGCGCAAACCTTTATGGCACGTCGAAACAACTTGGTTTCGATATCGATTACCGTAAACTTCTGAAAGAATTCCAGTCAAGGGGTAATCTGGTTCGGGCATTTTACTACACAGCTCTCGTCGAGAGCGACGAGTTCTCTTCAATCAGGCCGCTTGTCGACTGGCTGGATTATAACGGATACCGCGTCGTTACCAAGCCAGCAAAAGAATTCGTCGATGCCGCCGGCCGTCGCCGGGTCAAGGGCAACATGGACATCGAGTTGGCGATCGACGCGCTGGAACTCGCCGCCCATCTCGACGAGGTTTTCCTGTTTTCGGGCGATGGCGATTTCCGATCCCTCGTCGAGGCCATTCAGCGCAAGGGCGTGAAGGTCACGGTCGTTTCCACGGTGACGACGCAGCCGCCCATGGTTTCGGACGATCTGCGCCGACAGTGCGATGAATTTCTCGATCTCGCCCACCTTCAGGCCAAGATCGGTCGCGAATCCGGAGATCGGCCGCTTCGGACATCGAGCGGCCCAGGCCTCGAGCGCCGCTACGGCATTCGTGGCGCCGGCGCTGCCGAACAAGTGGTGGAAAACTGACGTCGCGTCACGGGATTACCGTGTTTGCCGCGCTACGTTGCCGTTCGCCTTTTTCGTTCATCGAAAGCGTCAAAGCGCTTTCACGCCATCATGCCAGCCAGGGAACATCCATCCATGTCTCGTTCTGTCCTGCACCGTCGCCAGCTTCTGAATTTCGGCCTCGTCGCCGCAGCCGGCACGCTGATCGCCCGGCCGTCGCTTGTACTTGCCCAGGCGCCCGCGGCCCCGGCCACCCCACCCGCGCCGCCGGCCTTCACCCTGCCGCCGCTCGGCTATGCCTATGAGGCGCTGGAGCCGCATATCGACACCGCGACGATGCGCATCCACCATTCCGCGCATCACAACGCCTTCATCGGCAATCTGAACACCATCGCCGGCTCGACCTGGACCGACCTGCGCGGCGCCAATATCGAGACGATCCTCTCCGATCTGACGGCGGTGCCCGAAGCCGTGAGGACGGGCGTGCGCAACAATCTGGGCGGCCACTGGAACCACACCTTCTTCTGGCAGCTGATGACGCCGGGCGGCGCCAAAGCGCCGGGCGCGGAACTGAAGGCCGCGATCGAGGGCACCTATGGCTCGATCGCCAACATGGTCACGGCCGTCAACGCGGCGGCCATGGGCCGGTTCGGCTCGGGCTGGGCCTGGCTCGTCGTCGACAAGGACAAGAAGCTCGCGATCATCAACACGCCCTATCAGGACACGCCGCTGGAACAGGGCGCGAAGGCCGTCATCGGCGTCGATGTCTGGGAGCACGCCTATTATCTCAAGCACCAGAACCGCCGTGCCGATTACCTGCGCTCCTGGTGGAACACCGTGAACTGGGACATGGCCAACGCCAACTTCAAGAAGGCGAACGCCTGAAGCGGCGGTTCGAAAGCCTGATCCGGCGATGCTGCTCGATGCAAAAGACTGTGTCCTGCTGCTGATCGACTTTCAGACGCGCCTGTTGCCGGCGATCAGCCACGGGCCGCAGGTCGTCGCGCAGGCCGAAAAACTGGCCAGGGCAGCGCGGCTGCTCGACGTGCCGATCGTGGCGACGGAGGAAAATCCGTCCGGCATCGGCGGCACCGTGGCCGAGTTGGCCGCCTATCCTGGCGTGACGCTCGCCAAGATGCATTTCGACGCGACGGCCGAGCCCGAGTTCTGGCCGTCGCTGCCGGCTTCGCGCTCGACCATCGTCGTCGCCGGCTGCGAGGCGCATGTCTGCGTGTTGCAGACCGTGCTGGGCCTGAGCGCGCGTGCCGGCATCACCGTCGCCCTCGTGACCGACGCGGTCGGCTCGCGCTCGCCCGAGGACCGTCACGCCGCGATCCGCCGCATGCGGCGGCATGGCATCGAGATGGTGACGACGGAGATGGTGATCTTCGAGTGGCTGCGGACCGCCGACCATCCGCGCTTCCGCGAAGGCCTGGCGCTGGTGAAATGAAGGCTGTCAGCCCCGGTCGCGCATCAGCCTTGCCTTGTCGCGATTCCAGTCGCGGGTCTTCTCGGTCTCGCGCTTGTCGTAGTTTTTCTTGCCCTTGCCGAGGCCCAGTTCGACCTTGGCCCGGCCCTTCTCGTTGAAATAGACTTTCAGCGCGATGAGGGTCATGCCCTCGCGCTGGATCGCACCCATCAGCTTGTTGACCTGGCGGCGGTGCAGCAGCAGCTTGCGCGGGCGCTTGGGCTGGTGGTTGAAACGATTGGCCTCGAGATATTCGGGGATGTTGGCGTTGAACAGGAACAGCTCGGTGCCCATCGGCCCGGCATAGCTTTCGCCGATCGTCGCCTTGCCGCCGCGCAGGGATTTGACCTCCGTGCCCGTCAGCATGACGCCGGCCTCGACCGTCTCGATGATCTCGTAATTGTAGCGCGCCTTGCGGTTATCGGCCGCGATTTTGTAGCGCTCGGGCTGCGCGGTCACGGGGCTGTCCGCAATCCGCGCGCTTCAACCAGTTTCGCCATGGCCTGCGATTCCGATTCCGCCTGCGCGGCCAAGCCATTGAAGACGCCCTGCTTGTCAGCTTCGGGACGGTTCTGGCTGACCTTGAACTTGCCTTTGATGTCGTCGATCTCGATCTCGATGCCGACGATGCCGCGCATCTGAGCGGCGACGAAGGCATCCGGCGCATCGCCGACTTCCCAGACGTCGTGCTCGGCCCGGCGCTCGGCAAGGGCGCGCTCATGCGTGCCCGTCAGCGAGTCCAGTTGCGCCCGCAGCCACAGCGGGTCCTCGATCACGCGGGCGGCGCCGCGGGCCTGCACGGTGACGTAGTTCCAGGTCGGCACGACCTTGCCGTGTTCCTTCTTGGAGGCATACCAGGCGGGCGTGATGTAGTGATCGACACCCTGGAAGACGACGAGCACCTGCGCACCCTCGCCGATCTCGCGCCATTGTGGATTGGGGCGCGCCAGATGCGCCCGCAGCGTGCCCTGCGCGCCAAGCTCGGAATGCAGAATGAAGGGGACCGGGTTCGCCATCAGGCCGCCCGTGCCCGAGGTGACGAGCAACCCGAGCGGATGGGCGCGGATCACCCCGAACAGCGCGTCGCGGTCCTCGATCTTGAAGTGGCTGGGCTCATACATGGCGATAGCGATCCTCAGGCGTTCAGCAACCCGGCATGGACCATCGCCCGCCGGATGATCGCTTCGGTCGGCGGCGTTACCGGCACGAGCGGCAGGCGCACCGCGTTCGCGGCGCGGCCCAGCACTGACAGGCCGAATTTGGCGCCGGCAAGGCCGGGCTCGCGAAAGATCGCATCGTGCAGAGGAATCAGCCGGTCCTGCACGTCCAGCGCCGTCGCGTAATCTCCGGCGAGCGAAGCGACCTGAAGCTCCGAACACAGCCGGGGCGCGACATTGGCGACGACCGAGATGCAGCCGTGGCCGCCGGCCGCGTTATAGGCCAGCGCCGTCATGTCCTCGCCCGAGAGCTGGATGAAATCCGGCCCCATGGCGTGGCGCTGCTGCGAGACGCGGGCGAGATTGCCGGTCGCATCCTTGACGCCGACGATATTCTTCAATTCGAACAGGCGCGCCATGGTCTCGACCGACATGTCGACGACCGAGCGTGGCGGAATATTGTAGATGAAAATCGGAATGCCGATGGCGTCGTTCACCGCCTTGAAGTGTTGGTAGAGACCCTCCTGCGTCGGCTTGTTGTAATAAGGCGTCACCACCAGCACGGCGTCGGCGCCGGCCTTTTCGGCGTGGACCGCAAGGTCGATCGCCTCGGCGGTGTTGTTCGATCCCGCACCGGCAATCACCGCCGCCCTGCCCCGGTTCTCTGCGATGCAGATTTCGACGACGCGCCGATGCTCGGCATGGCTGAGCGTGGGGCTTTCGCCGGTGGTGCCGACAGGAACGAGGCCGACCGTGCCGCTTTCGAGCTGCCAGTCGATCAGCGCGCGAAGGCCCGCCTCGTCGATCCCGCCATTTTTGAAGGGCGTGACGAGCGCGGTCATCGATCCGGCGAAGGGGCGGGACGTGGGCATATGTGGATATCCTGAACGCGGCAACCGGTACGCGGCGACCTGTATGCGGCATGACGATCCCGTGACGGATCGCGGCTTGCCGATACATAACCCTTCGCCGCGCCCTGCGCAAAGCCGGGTCTTGCGAATGGGACCGATCAATCACGGTTAACAGTTCGTCAAGGATCGCGCCGGACACTCATCGTCCAGGACCCCACACCGACTGCCGATGAGGCCGCCATGCCCCGTTTCCGCTACCGATCGAGCCTCGCCGTCTTGCCGATGGTCTTCATGCTGGCGGCAAGTCCGGCCATAAGCGCGGAGGATCGCGCCTGGCGCAACGAGGATGTGAGTGTGATGGGCGCGTTGCCGATGGGGGCAGCGCCGATGAGGCTTGCGTCCGCCGATCCGGCACAGGTTCGCGAGGTCATCGCACTCTATCGCAAGGGCGACACGGCGGCGGCGGACCGCTATGCGGCGATTTTCGGCGACATCACCGTGCGGACCCTGCTCGAATGGGTCGCGATCCGCGCGGGCGGCCCGGCGATCACCCATGCCCGCATCGCCGCCTTCATCGATGCCAATCCGGTGTGGCCGGGACTGCCGACCTTCCGCAAGCGGGCCGAGGAGGCTCTGCTCCAGGAAAAGGCGACCGATGCCGTCGTCGCCCAGTTCTTCATGACGCGCCAGCCGGTCACTGCCGCCGGGCGGATCGCGCTGGCGCGGCTCATGTTGAACGATGGACGTGGGCGAGAGGGCATCGAACTGGCGCGTCGCGCCTGGCGGCGGGAGCATATGGGAGCAAAGCTCGAGGATCTGGTGATCGAGACCTTCGGCGCGCATCTGACCCGCGCCGACCATCGCACGCGCACCGAACGCTACCTTTTCGCTGAAAATCGGGAGGCTTCCCTGCGCAATGCCGCGCGGATCGGCAGCGATTACGTCGCCCTCGCTCAGGCGCGGCTGGCGTCGGCAACCAAGGCCGGCAATACCGCCAGGCTCGCGGCGGCCGTGCCGGAAGCGCTGCGCGGCGATATCTCCTTCACGTTCCTCGGCGCGCAGATGCTGCGGCGGCAGACCAAGCCGGTGGAGGCCGCGCGCCTGCTCGCGTCCGTGCCCCGCGATTCCGATCTGCTCGGCGACGGCGACGAATGGTGGGTGGAACGCCGGCTGATTGCCCGGCAATTGCTGGATATCGGCCAGAACGGTCTCGCCTACGAGGTCGCGGCGCGGCACGGCGCGATCAGCCCGGCCTCGATCATCGAAGCCGAATGGCACGCGGGCTGGATCGCCTTGCGCTTTCTCGACGATCCGGCGCGGGCGGCCTCCCATTTCGCGACCGGGGCACTTGTGGCCGAAACACCGATTTCCGTGGCGCGCATGGCGTTTTGGCAAGGCCGGGCCGCCGAAGCGCTAGGACTAGCCGAGGAGGCGGACAGCTACTTCCGAACGGCGGCGCGCCATCCGGTCGCCTATTACGGCCAACTGGCCCGCGACCGGCTCGGCATCGGCGACATTGCCATTCGGCGGGCGGCGGCGGCCGATCCGGCGAATTTGCCAGCCGTTGCCGCCGCGCGGCTCCTTCACGCCCATGCCGACACAAGGCCCTTGGGCGCGGCACTGCTGCTGGAACTCGCGAGGCACCTGACGACGACCGCCGATCTGGAGGCGGCGGCCGCCGTCGCGCAGGAGGCCGGCGACGCGCGGACATCGCTGGCCTTCGGCAAGATCGCGCTCCAGCGCGGCTATCCCCTCGACAGCGCCGCTTTCCCGACCAACGGCGTGCCGGACTTCGCACCCGTCGGCGAGCCGGTCGAAACGGCGATCGTCCACGCCATCGCCCGGCAGGAAAGCGCCTTCGATCCTGCCGCCATATCGCCTGCCGGGGCGCGCGGCCTGATGCAGATGATGCCGGCGACCGCCCGCGAAACCGCCCGCCGGACGCAGACGCCGTTGAATCCGGCGCAACTGACCGGCGATGCCGCCTTCAGCGCCCGGCTCGGCGCGGCGCATCTTGGCGACCTGATGAAGGAATGGCGCGGCTCGCATGTGCTGACCTTCGCCGCCTATAACGCGGGATCGGGCAATGTCCGCGACTGGATCAAGGCTTACGGCGACCCGCGCGACCCGACTGTCGATGTCCATGACTGGATCGAGCGCATTCCGTTCACCGAAACGCGGAACTACGTGCAGCGGGTCAGCGAAAACCTGCGCGTCTACCGCGGCCTGATGGCCGAGCGAACAGGGCCCGGACCGAACACGCCCTTGATCACCGCCGCGCGCGCCGAGTAGGTTCGCGTCGGTCGCCTTCGGCAGGCGAAGGCCGCCCCTCTCTCCCCGCAAGCGACGATGTCGCGACCAAGGATCAGGTTGGCATGACAGGCATGACGGCGCCCGAGCAGCGTGCGAACCCCCAGACCGGGTTCACATCACAATTCCACGCCGCTCGTGACGGGCTGAAGCTGCATGCCCGCGACTATGGCCCCGAGACCGGGCATACCCTTCCGGTCGTCTGCCTGCCGGGTTACGCCCGCACCGCCGCCGATTTTCATGAACTCGCGCTGGCGCTGGCGGGGGACGCGAAGAAGCCGCGACGCGTGCTGGCCCTCGATTATCGCGGGCGCGGGCGCTCCGATTACGACGCGAACTGGCGCAATTATGACGTCCTGATCGAACTCGACGATCTCTGCCAGGTTCTGGCGGCCTCCGGCGTGCATGAGGCGGTTTTCGTCGGCACCTCACGGGGCGGCCTGCTGACGATGGCGCTGGCGGCGGCGCGGCCGGCCATGATCCGGGGCGTGGTGATGAACGATATCGGCCCGGTGATCGACGCGCGCGGGCTTTTGCGAATTCGGGGCTATATCGGGAAGCTGCCGCAGCCGCGCAGCTTCGCCGAAGGCGCGGAAATCCTGCAACGCATGTCGGATTCGCAGTTCACGGCCTTCGGGCCCGACGACTGGGACGAGGTGGCCCAACGAACCTGGAAGGAAACCAGCGACGGGCGGCTTGTCACCGATTACGATCCCAACCTGATGAAAACGCTCGAACTTCTCGATCTGGAAGCGCCCCTGCCGGTGCTGTGGACCTATTTCCTGGGGCTTGCCAACGTGCCGGTGCTGGCGATCAGGGGCGCGAATTCGGACTTGCTGGCGCAGGAGACGCTCGACGAAATGACGCGCCGGCACGCCGATTGCGAGGCCTGCGTCGTGCCGGGACAGGGACATGCACCCCTCCTAGGCAACAAGCCGATGATCACGCGGATCGCGAAACTGATCGCCCGCGCCGAAGCGCGGCCGCCGGCGCGGGCGGCTTGACCCCCTCGCCCGATCAGGCCTTGCCCGGATCGATCAGGTTGCCCTGCCCGGCGTCTCCGTCATCGCGCGAGGTGGCGACGAGGCCCGCCCTGGCGCGGCGGGCGAAGTCGGTTTCCTGACCGGTGGCGAGCCTGGCGGCCTGGCCGACCCAATCTTCCCGCTCGATCCGGCCCGGAAACGCCAGATAGGACCCGACCCAGGCGATGTTGTCGTCGGTCCAGGCGGCGATCTGGTGGAAATGCCAGATGCCCAGCCCATGCAGGCGACCCTCGTTCTGCCGGCCGATGCCGCTGATCAGCTTCAGGTCGTCGGGGCTGCCCTCCCGTGCCGCGACCAGGCCCAGCGGCCGGATGCCGGCGTGATCGGCCTCGTCCGCGAGCGTGGGCATGGTCGCCGGCATTGCAGGATTCATCGTGGGCGAAGATCCAGATGCTCCCGTCGCCGGTCGCGCCTGCGTGTCCATCACCGTTTTCAGCCAGCCGGCGAGCAGGCAACCGGCGATGTAAAACACAAAGAACAGCAGCGCGCTATCGAGCCAGAGGCCGGGAACGCCCTTGACTTGCCGGGCCAGCGCCAGCAGCAGGGCGGCCGCGAAGGCGATCACCCCGAGCGGCACCCAGCCCCCCAGCCAGCGCGTCGCGCCCCGTTCGGCCGTGAGCCAGCCAATGGCGAGGCCAAGCGCCAGGGCCGCGAGAAGCCAGAGGGCGTATTGCTGAATGAGATACCACATGGGTCTGACCTCGGGCTTGGCGGGCGGCGCTAGGGTTCTGGGGTTTATACCCTTCCAGGGCTCTTATCGTTCTAAGGCTTGGCGACTGTGAACTGAACGCGGCGGTTCTTTTCGCGGCTTTCATAGGCGCCATGCGGCAGAAGCGGGTTTTTCGCGCCGAAACCGATCTTGTCCAGCCGGGTCGGCGCGATGCCGCGCCTCACGAGTTCGGCCATGACAGCCGCGGCGCGTTGCTCGGACAGGCCCTGATTGTCAAAACGGTAGCGCTCGCCGTCGCGATTGGTGTGGCCTTCGATCCGCACGGAAGCAGCCGGGCATTGCTGGAGAATGGCCACCAGGGATGCCAGGGCAGCATCGGTTTGCGCACCGGGGCGGAACGCGGCGCGGCCCTGCTCGAAGGGAATGGCGTTGTCCTTCGTGGCGGCATCGAGGTCAGCCTGGCAGGTGCTTGGCGGATCGACCGCGCAGCCGGTCTGGCGAAGGCCGATCGTCACCTGCCCGCTGAAGCCGGCCGGAAGACCCGTGCCGATTCCGGTTTCAACCTCGCTCTTGATGAGATCGCGGCAGGTCAGGCCCTGGACCGTGACGACATCGTCGACGATGCGGGCGGTGCCCAGATCAAGCCGCTGCACTGCCTTGACCGCCGCCTTCGCCGCCTCGACGAACTGCGCCGGGGCGCCGGGAACAATGCGGGTGTCGTCACGCAGCGGACCTTTTAGAACCCCGGGATCGATCCCCGCCGCGATTTCGGTTCTACCATTTACATCAGGCACATAGCCGGAAACGACCAGCCCCGTTTTGTCGGCCTGCGCATCGAACAGATAGGGCCGAACGGTCACGTCGGAGGCCGTGATCCGGGCACCGGACGGCCCCGCGCGCAAGAGATCGGCGATCGCCAAGCGCTGATCGGGATCGGCGGTCGCGCCCGAGAATGACAGGTCGCGGTCGCTCAACCGCATTTCGCCCCTGTCGAACCGGCCGACGACGCCAAGCCCGAACTCGGCGAGGGTCCGGTAATCGGGTGCGACGAGGTCGGCGCTGATTTTCAGTCCGCTGTCGTCCACGGTGCGACCGGCGGCGATGGCGCGCGCCAGGCCGAGCAAGGCAGCGCGATCCGCCTCGCTCGGCACGAGGCCTGTTATCACAAGCCCGGACGGCGCCTTGACGACGCGCAATTCCGCCGGAACCGCCACGAAAACGGGGGCCGGCGGCGGCAATGGCGGCTCGGGCGCCGGCGGTTCGGCGGGCGCCGCGGCAACAGGGGCCGGCGCAGGCGCTGCGGGAACCGGGGCGGCAGGAACTGGGGCAGCCGGAATCGGGGGAGAGGGAATCGAGGCGGCCAGCGGCGGCGGAGGCGGAGGTTCCGGGCAGGTGATCGTGTTCTGGATGCTGGCAAAACCGGCAGCGGCGCGCGGCGCGTCCTTCAGTGCAGTGCAGGCATCGAATGTCGCGGGTCCCTGGCCGGAAATGCCGTAATCGGTGCCCGAAAGCGTGACCTTGCCTGTGACCAGCTGAGCGAGATCGCGCAGACCCGCCGTGGCCAGCGATGCGAGGGCGGCGGGCGCGCCGAGCGCCGGCTTCATCGCATCCGTGATCGCCGCCGCCGGAAACGCCGCTTTCGCCGCCGCCAGGATCTGGTCGCGCGTTTCGACCGAGGGCACGAAGCCACCGAGCGTCACCACATTCCCGGCGCTTCTTTCGGCGCTCCACACGTAGGGCGCGACGGTAGGCGGATCGAGCCGGCAATCGGCGAGGGTGAACGCGGTCTGCGGCATCGCCTTCAGTTTTGCCGTGAGTTCGAGAAAGTCGTCCGGCGAGCGAGCGGTGCCTTCGACGCAGAACTGCACATCGGTGATGCTGGCCTTGCCCTGCGCGAGGCTCGCAAGCTCCGGAATGACGGCGCGGGCGATCGTCGCGAAACCGAGCGGCGCTCCGAAGGCGATCTTCTGCTGGTCGACGATCGTGGTTCCAGCAACGGCCCGGGCCGCAGCCTCGTTCAGGGCGGCACGCAGGGACTCGTCCGGAACGAAGCCCGACAAGGTGATGGTCGCGCCTTCGCGGGTCGCGGACCAGAGATAGGGCTTTTGCGCGGTGGCGACGGTCAGGGCGCCCTCGACAAGACGGATACCGCTTTCCGCGATCACGGCGGCCGAGGCTTTCGCCGCCTCATCCGAGGTCAGGGTTTCGCCCGACAGAGTGACATCACGCCCGGAAACGCTGATGCCGATGCTTTTCAGGCCGGGCGCCGTGTTGGCGACACCGTTGGCGGCGGACACGGCCTTGACCGTGAGATCGGTCTGGACGGCATCGACCTTGTCGAACTGGTTGGCGGTGAACCACATCAACGACAGGGGTAATAAGCCCCAGGCCCATCTGTCCGGCTGCCACATGTCGTCCCCCGAAGTTCGTCGATCGAGCCTGTTTGTTCTGACTTTGCAATCGCTTCGCTACAACACACGCGACTGGTGACACGTTGTCAATGGGAGCCTCGACAAAGGCAGGCCATCGCATGAGAGCGATTGCGGATCGCCCTGAGAGAGCGGCACGTTTCGTCGCACCGCAAACGAAAGAAGCCCCGGGTTTCCCCGGGGCTTCGATTGACCGTGAGACGAAGCGGTCGCGAAACCGCCGCGTGATCAGAAGTCGCGCTGGATGCGCAGACGGCCGGAGAGAGCGTCGTCCGACTTGATCAGCACGCCGGCCGGACGGCCGAGAGCCTGAACGCGGTTGCGGAGATCGACCTGAGCGTAGAGAATTTCCACGCCGATATCGAGACCGGCAACCGGCGACCAGATCAGGTTGCTGCCGATACGGAATTCCTTCGGATCCTGAAGGGAGACCTGGGTCGCGTAATCGAGTTCCGAGTACGAACCGTAGATGCCCTGGCGGATCTGGGGGGTCCAGTAGTGCAGCAGGCCAGCGGTCAGGGCATAGCCCTTGGTCAGGCGGAGCGAAGCACCGAGACCGTTGGTGACAACAGCAGCGTCCGAGTTGACGAAGTTGATGCGACCAACCGCGGAGTTGGCGCCCCATGTCGTGCCGACGCCGGCGCCGCCGTAGCCGAGGTAGGACAGACCGCCCTCGGAATAGGCACCCTGCAACCAGAGATAATCGCCAGCGGCGAGCATCGGCAGGTTGATCTTCAGGGCTGCCTGGATGGCAAAGCCAGTCTCATCCCCACCGGAGATGTTCGTCAGACCGCCGACGAGCGTGTTGCTCACCGTCGTCGACTGGACCTGGAAGACCGCACCGGAGAGCTGGAACGAACCCCAGCCCTGAGCAACGTTCAACGAACCGACGAGGTCGGGGTAGGTCTGGCCGGTGTAAGCCGCACCGGCGATGCCGACACCGTTTGCGATGATGGTCTCACGCTCTGCACGATCTTCGAGCGAGAAGGTGGCCGAGAAGCCGCCGCCGAAGGTCGCGGTGTAGGCCAGGAGGTTCACGGTGGCGTCGGAACCACGGATCGGACCCCAGTTCAGATCGTCGGCATACGCGTCGAAGAACGACTGGGCGCGACCAGCGGTGATCGGACCGAACTGGATGAGGGCCTTGTCGAGGTTGAAGGACTGGCCGCCGGCAGCGCCGCGAGCAGTGGTGAACTGCGGGCCAGTGTTGTTGACACCCTGACCGTAGGAGCCGTTCGAGACCGTACCCTCGAAACGGACGAAGGTGCGCAGCGTGCCATAGGCAGTCTGCGTGCGAGCGTCGATGTTCAGACGACCACGAGCGCGGAAGCCGTAGGTTGCCTGATCCGCTACGCCAGCGGTGGCGACGTCGTTGTCAAACGTCTGGCCAGCAGTGAATTCAGCGCGAACACGGCCGCCGACGCGGAGGCAGGTTTCGGTGCCGGGGATAAAGAAGAAGCCTGCGCCGTAGGCGGAGCAGACGCGAACGTATTCAACAGGGGCTGCCTTCTTGGACGGAAGATCAGCTGCCTGCGCACCGGACATGGCGACAAATCCTGCCGCGGTGCCGAGAAGAAGGCTCTTGACGAGCTTCATGGTGGAGACCTCCAGATAAATGTTTCGAGACCCTCGGGAGCTGGTCGGTCCGTCGCTCTTGCAAGCAATTTTCCGTTTCCCGGTCTTTCGATACTTCCCCCGGTTCATCCGGCAGGCAGAAACGAAAAACGACGACCGGGTGAGCCCCCGTCGTGCAAACACCATTACGAAAGCCGACGCGGCGATCAACCGGAATGAGGGTCACCAGCGCCCCATCAGGGTGCTTTGGGGGGGTGTGTTGCAGACAAGTCACGCATTCGCCGGTGCCGTTAATCTCTGCGAAAGGATTCAAAAACGATCGATTCACCATGCTTGCGCCGGCAAAGGGGCGTGATTTTCATATTTCCGCCATAAATCGGGGCGACCCGGCCAGATCGGGTGCTGTTTTCCTGCGCCTCGGGGCCGCGCGTCGCTTCCATCCGCATAAAGCGCGAAAACGAGGCGGCAGGGGGGCATTCTCGCGAATCCCTTGCCGGCGTTCCGTGGCGAACATGCCAGCCGATGATTCCCGGCGCCGCGCTACGGTCAGGGCTCGCCGCTGATGGCGGCTTTGTTCTCGACGGCACTGGCGGGGAAGCCGGCACTCGCAAGCGCCCGGACAAGCGCCTCCGGATCGGCCGCATCGCGAATCCGCGTCAGCTTGGCGGCGACATCGATGTCGACAGCCGCGCCGGCATCGACGGACCGGATGATCCGCGTCACCGACTGGGCGCAGCCGCCGCAATTCATGTCCGGAATATGAAGGGTCAGCATGATCGACTCCTGTGCATGGCGGTTAAGCGTGCGGGCGTGCAACGAGCGTGCAAGCGCACACTATATAGTGTCGATCGAGAGGTTGATCGAGATGACGGGTCACATTGCGACGAGAGAAGGGCCACCGGCGGGGTTTGCCGATGCGCGGTCCGGAGCGGGCACGGCGCGCGGTGCGCCCGCGGCTGGCATCGGCAGCATCGATCTGACGATCGGCGGCATGAGTTGCGCGTCCTGCGTTGGTCGGGTCGAGCAGGCCCTGCGCGCGGTGCCGGGCGTGAGCGAGGCGGCGGTGAATCTCGCGACCCACGGCGCCTCCGTCCGACATTCCGGCACCGTCACGATCGAGGCACTCACGACCGCCGTCGCCAAGGCCGGATACGAGGCAGCGCCGGTGGTCGCGCTGGAACCCGCCGCCAACCGCCAGGAACGCGCGCAGGATAAGGAGCGGACCCAACTGCGCGCCCTGCTGCTGGCCGCCGCCCTTCTGAGCGCCCCGGTGCTGCTGCTCGAGATGGGCGCGCATCTTAGCCCGGCTCTGCACCACTGGATCGAGGCGCGGCTCGGCCAGCGGACGAACTGGATCGTGCAAGGCGTGCTGACGACGCTCGTGCTGGCCTGGCCCGGCCGCGTCTTCTTCACGAAGGGTTTGACCACGCTCCTGCGCGGCGCGCCGGATATGAACGCGCTGGTGGCTGTCGGCGCCGGGGCGGCCTGGACCTTCTCGGTCATCGCCACCCTCGCCCCGTCCGTGCTGCCGGCCGGGACGGCCAATGTCTATTTCGAGGCCGCGGCGCTCATTGTCACGCTGGTGCTGGGCGGGCGCTATCTGGAATTGCGGGCTCGGGGACGCACGTCGGCCGCCGTACGCCGGCTGATCGACCTGCAACCAGCGACCGCCCATGTGCGGCGGGGAACGGAGGTCGTTACCCTGCCGGTCGCCGAGGTGCGGCTCGATGACCTGATCGAGGCCCGGCCTGGCGACAGGATCGCGACCGACGGCGTGGTTGTCGATGGCGCCTCCCATGTCGACGAAAGCATGATCACCGGCGAGCCGGTCCCGCCCCTGAAGCAGGCCGGCGCGAAGGTGGTGGCGGGGACGATCAACACCACCGGCGCCTTCACCTATCGGGCCACCGGCATCGGCGCGCAGACGGTGCTGGCCGGCATCATTCGCATGGTTGAGACGGCACAGGGCACCAAGCTGCCGATCCAGGCCGTCATCGACCGGGTATCGATGTGGTTCGTGCCGGCGATCATGGCGCTGTCCGCCCTCACCTTCGTCGCATGGCTGATTTGGGGCCCGACCCCAGCCCTGAGCCACGCCATCGTCAACGCGGTCGCCGTGCTGATCATCGCTTGTCCTTGCGCCATGGGGCTGGCGACGCCGATGTCGATCATGGTGGGAACGGGTCGCGGCGCCGATCTCGGCCTGCTGTTTCGTCGCGGCGACGCGCTCCAGCATCTTCAGACGGTGGGAATCGTCGCGGTCGACAAGACCGGAACGCTGACGCTCGGCCGGCCGGAAGCGACGGATTTCATCGTCCGCCCCGGTTTCGACGAGGAGCACGTGCTGGCCCTCGCCGCGGCCGTCGAGGCGAAGTCCGAGCACCCGCTGGCCCGCGCCATCGTCGAGGCGGCGGAAAGGCGCGGTCTTGCTCTCGCAACGGCAACCGATTTCCTGACGACGGTCGGAGCCGGCGTCGTCGCGACCGTCGCCGGACGCAAGGTGGCGATCGGCGCCGCGTCGTTCATGGCGACGCTGGGTATCGAAAGCCTGCCGCTGGAAGCGGAGGCGCAGACGCTGGCGGCAGAGGGCAAGACGCCCGTGTTTTGCGCCATCGATGGCGAACTGGCCGCGATCCTGGCGGTTTCCGACCCGATGAAACCGACGACGCCGGCCGCCATCGCCGCCCTGAAGGGCCTCGGACTCGAGGTCGTGATGATCACCGGTGATAACAGCGTCACGGCGAACGCGATCGCGCGGCGGCTCGGCATCGACCGCGTGGTGGCGCAGGTGCTGCCGAGCGGCAAGGTCGAGACGATCGAAACCTTGAGAACGGGCGGGCGCGTCGTGGCCTTCGTCGGCGACGGCATCAACGACGCGCCGGCACTCGCCGCCGCCGATATCGGCATCGCCATCGGCACCGGCACCGAAATCGCCATCGAGGCGGCCGATCTTGTCCTCGCTTCCGGCGATCTCATGGGCGTCGCGCGGGCGATCGACCTCAGCCGGGCGACGATGCGCAATATCAGGCAGAACCTGTTCTGGGCCTTCGGCTACAACGCCGTGCTGATCCCGATTGCCGCCGGAGTGCTCTACCCGACTTTCGGCATCTTGCTGTCGCCGATGTTCGCGGCTGCGGCGATGGCGCTGTCGTCGGTCAGCGTCGTCGCCAACGCCTTGCGCCTGCAATATCAGCGTCTGTAGATCAGGTTGCGTTTCCACGGAACCGCAACCTGATCCCATCTTTTTGTGATCGCATGCTTTTTGCGAAAAACCGGTTCCCCCTTTTTCGCGGCATGCTCTAGGCTGGCCTGAAACTCGGCCTGAAAGTGGCCTGTTGGAAACCCGTCGATGCGGCTGCTGCTGATCAACCCGAATACGACGGAGGCGATGACGGCGAAGGCGGCTGACGCCTGCCGCGCCGCTTTCGCGGATGCGGCGTCGCATGAGGCGGACGCGGCAGGGTCGAATCCGGGCGGCGTCGAGATCGTCGCGGCGACGGGCCGTTTCGGCGCGCGCTATATCGCCAGCGAGGCGAGCTATGCCATCGCGGGCCACGCGGCGCTCGACTGCTTCGCCAAGCATAATGTGGCGGAACATGGCTCTGCTTTCGATGCGGTCCTGCTCGCCTGTTTCGGTGATCCGGGACTTGAGGCGCTGCGCGAGGTCTCATCCGTTCCGGTGATCAGCCTGATCGATGCGTCATGCGCGCAAGCCGGCGTGACAGGCCGGCGCTTCGCCATCGTCACCGGAGGCGACCGCTGGGGGCCGATGCTGACGCGGATGATCGCGGCGCGGGGCCTCGGCGCGCAGCTGACCGCGATCCGTACCGTCGCACCGACCGGCGGGCAGATCGCCAGCGATCCGCAAGGCGCACTGGCATTACTGGCTAAGGCTTGCCGCGATTGCGTGGAGACCGATGGCGCCGAAGCGGTGATTCTCGGCGGCACCGGGCTGATCGGACTGGCGGCCCTGATACAGGCCGATGTGCCGGTGCCGGTCATCTGCTCCAACGAAGCCGGTTTCCGGGCGGCCTGGGCAACCTTGCGCCAGACCCATCGCGACAACATCGCCGGCACCGATCCGGTAGAGAGCATCGGCCTGTCGCCGGAACTTGCCGGCCTGTTGGTTAGCGGTCGCTGAGCGGGATCAGGCGCGCGCGAACACGATCGGCTGCGCGCCTTCCCAGAGACAGAGCTTGCCGAGCTTCGGCAGATTCTCGAGACCGGATGTCAGCGTGATGAAATGATTGCCGGCGAGCTGGCCCATCTTGCAGGCGAAATGCACGCCGCCATAGGCAAGCAGGATCTCGGTTTCGCTGATGCCGCCGGGATAGAGAATGATCTGGCCGGGAGCCGGATAACTCGTGTGGTTCTCGTAGCCGACGCCGAAATCGAGATCGCCGAGCGGCATCCACACGCCCTCGCCGCTCCAGCGCACATGCACGAGCTTGCTCTCGAACGGCAGGTGCTTGAGAAAGGCGGCGCAGGTCTTGGGGGCGGCATCGCTCTCGAAGCGGGCATCGAAGCGGAACGGACCCGCGGTGACGACAAGATCGGCCATAGCGAACGACATCCTTGGCTGGAATGAGGGCACGGATCACAATCTGCGACGATGACCGGCCACGACAAAAACAGGCCGGGATCGACGCGAGACATAAACCCGATACATGAAGGCTCTATCCGGCGTCAAAGAGCGGACGGCCGGGGCGGCCTCCATGACAGGCGACGCGGCATGGACGCAATGACAATGATCGCCAGCGGATATTGCGAACGGACCGGCGGCGCGACCGGAACGATCCAGGACTTTTTCGGCGAGCCGCTCAACACGCTGAGCAACATCGCGTTTCTGCTGGCGGCCGCGCTGGCGTGGCGGCGCTATCGTGGCACGGGACGCACCGATCCACTGCTCGCCGGGCTGATCGCCACGTGCTTCGTGATCGGCATCGGCAGTTTCGCGTTCCACGCCTATCCGACACGCATCACGCTGCTGATGGACGTCTTGCCGATCCAGATCTTCATCCTGGGCTATCTGGCGCTGGTGCTGCGGCGCTTTCTTGGCCTCGGCGTTCTCGCGGCGGCAGCCGGCACGGCCGTCTTCCTCGCCGCCAGTTTCGCGCTGGTGCGAATGGTGGGTCCGGGCACGCTCTGGGGCGGCATCGGCTATGTGCCGGCCCTCGCGGCGCTGCTGATGCTGGGCACGGTCCTTGCGCGACGGCCGGAAGTTCGAAGCGTCGATGCCGGATACGCGCTGTTGCAGGCGGCGCTGATCTTCGCGGTGTCGCTCGCGTTCCGCACACTCGACCGGCCGCTCTGCGAGGTTTGGCCCATCGGCCTGCATCCCCTCTGGCACCTGCTCAACGCGGTCGTCCTGTGGCGCCTGTTGATAGCGGCCATCGCGCATATGTCCGCCAGGGGTAAACCTTAACAAAGCCTGACCGCCGCGCGCGCAACCGGCGCGCGTTGCCTCTCCGCGCGGCATCCTGCGAATTTCGCCTAAAAAAACGGCAGCGACGACGGCACATCGCGGCTTTCTTGACGACGTCCTGCTCAATCCGCTGGTGTCTTTCGCCAATTTTCACGGCAGGCCGCGATTTCGGCCTTGGCATAATCGTTGCTCCCGACGTCTCGACAAAGAGGGGGACGCCGCATGGCGATGTTCGACAATCTATTCGACGGCAAATTCAAGGTGGCGCGGCGCGGCTGCGATTGCGGCCAGCATCAGAGCCAGGACGAGCACGACTCGTCGATCCGCAAAGCGGCCCTGCGCGAGGCGGTCGACAGTTCCGACATCCGCCTGCGCCGGGTCGTCGAGGGGGCCGTGCTCCGCGCGATATTCCCTGTCGACCAGGAACGTCGCAATTTCCTCCAGGCGGTCGGGGCCGGAACCGCCCTTGCCGCGCTGTCCTCGATCTTCCCGATCGCCACGGCGATCGATGCCTTCGCGCAAGGCGCGCCGCTGGAAAAGAAGGACCTCAAGGTCGGGTTTATCCCGATCACCTGCGCCACGCCGATCATCATGGCGGCACCCATGGGCTTCTACGCCAAGCAGGGGCTGAACGTCGAAGTGATCAAGACCGCCGGCTGGGCCGTGATCCGCGACAAGACCATCAACAAGGAATATGACGCGGCCCATATGCTGGCGCCGATGCCGATCGCCATCACCATGGGCGCCGGCTCCAACCCGATCCCCTATACGATACCGGCGATCGAGAACATCAACGGCCAGGCGATCACGCTGGCGATGAAGCACAAGGATCGGCGCGATCCGAAATCGTGGAAGGGCTTCAAGCTCGCCGTGCCCTTCGACTACTCGATCCACAATTACCTGCTGCGCTATTATCTGGCGGAAGCCGGGCTCGATCCCGATCAGGATGTGCAGATCAGATCGGTGCCGCCACCGGAAATGGTCGCCAATCTGCGCGCCGACAACATCGACGGCTTCCTGGGACCCGATCCCTTCAACCAGCGCGCGGTGTTCGACGGCGTCGGCTTCATCCATCTGCTGACCAAGGAATTGTGGGACGGCCACCCGTGCTGCGCCTTCGCCGCCAGCCGCGAATTCGTGACCACGATGCCGAATACCTACGCGGCGCTGCTCAAGGCGATCATCGAGGCGACGGCCTTCGCCTCGAAGGCCGAGAATCGCAAGCAGATCGCCGAGGCCATCGCGCCCGCGAACTACCTCAACCAGCCGCAGACCGTCCTGGAACAGATCCTGACCGGCACCTATGCCGACGGTCTCGGCCAGGTGAAGCGCGACCCCGAACGGATCAACTTCGATCCGTTCCCGTGGGAGAGCTTCGCCATCTGGGTCATGACGCAGATGAAGCGCTGGGGTCAGGTGAAGGGCGACATCGACTACAAGGGCATCGCCGCGCAGGTCTATCTCACCACCGACGCGACGCGGCTGATGAAGGAAGCGGGCCTGACCCCGCCGACGACCTCGACCAAGACCTTCGCGGTGATGGGCAAGACCTTCGATCCGGCCAAGCCGGAGGAATATCTCGCCTCCTTCCCGATCAAGCGAAGCTGAGCGGGACGTCGCACGCATGAACCTGTCGCTGCAATGAACCTGTCGCTTCAAGCACGGGCGAGCCTGATCTCGCTGCTGATCCTCGGCGTGTTCGGGCTCGCCTGGCACATCGCGGTCAGCGGCAGCGGGACCGGTGGGGCCGCGATCGACCCCGAATACGCCAAGCTGATCGGCGCGGCCGCCAATACCGGCAAATCGGCGATGCCCGGCCCGCTCGACGTGCTGGCGAAGATCATGGAGCATCTGCGCCAGCCCTTCTACGACCGGGGACCGAACGACAAGGGCATCGGCATCCAGCTTGCCTATTCCATCGGCCGGGTGCTGCTCGGCTATACGCTGGCGCTGATCGTCGCCGTGCCCCTCGGCTTCCTGATCGGCATGTCGCCGCTGATCAGCAAGGCGCTCGATCCGTTCATCCAGATCATGAAGCCGGTGTCGCCGCTGGCCTGGATGCCGCTCGCGCTCTACACGATCAAGGATAGCGGCATCTCGTCGATCTTCGTCATCTTCATCTGCTCGATCTGGCCGATGCTGATCAACACCGCGTTCGGCGTCTCCAGCGTCCGCAAGGAATGGCTGAACGTCGCCCGCACACTGGAAGTCGGCGGGGTACGCCGTGCCTTCACCGTGATCCTGCCCGCCGCCGCGCCCACGATCCTGACCGGCATGCGCATCTCCATCGGCATCGCCTGGCTGGTGATCGTCGCGGCGGAGATGCTGGTTGGCGGCACGGGCATCGGTTACTTCGTCTGGAACGAGTGGAACAACCTCTCGATCACCAATGTCATCACGTCGATCATCGCCATCGGCGTTGTCGGCATGCTGCTGGATCAGGCGCTGGCACGGGTCGCCAAGCTCGTGACCTATCCGGAGTGACGGCTCGCATGTCGGAGAAATTCATCTCGATCGAGGGGATCAGGCGCGATTTCGCCGCGCCTGGCGGCGGCAAGACGACGGTGTTCGAGGACATCTGGTTCTCGGTCGCCAAGGGCGAATTCGTCTGCATGATCGGCCATTCCGGTTGCGGCAAGACCACCGTCCTCAACATCCTGGCCGGGCTCGACCTGCCGGATGGTGGGGTGGCGGTCGTCGATGGCAAGGCCATCGAGGGTCCAAGCCTCGACCGCGCGGTGATCTTCCAGAGCCACGCCCTGCTGCCCTGGCGCACCGTGCTCGGCAATGTCGCCTATGCCGTGTCGTCGCGCTGGCGGACCTGGGGCAAGGCGGCGATCGAGGAGCACGCGAAGCGCTTCATCGCGCTGGTCGGGCTTGCCGGCTCCGAACTGAAAAAGCCGGCGCAGTTGTCGGGCGGCATGAAGCAGCGCGTCGGCATCGCCCGCGCTCTGTCGATCGAGCCGAAAATCCTGTTGATGGACGAACCGTTCTCGGCGCTCGACGCGCTCACCCGCGGCACGTTGCAGGACGAGGTGCGGCGCATCTGCCTGAGCACCGACCAGACCGTGTTCATGATCACCCATGATGTCGACGAGGCGATCTATCTCGCCGACAAGATCGTGCTGATGACCAACGGGCCGGGCGCGATGGTCGCTGAAATTGTCGAGAACCCCCTGCCGCGAGACCGCAACCGCGTCGGCCTGCACAAGCATCCGGCCTATTACGCGGTGCGCAATCACCTGGTCGATTTCCTGGTCGAGCGCTCGAAGACCTTCAAGGACGAGATGCCCGCCGACTACGACCGGCGCAAGCCGCCGCTGGTGCGGCCGGCTTCCCAGCCCCAGCCCCTGCCGCCGTCCGATACACTCGGCCGCAAGGTCGCCTGATCTTTTTCATTCCCACCACAACGCACGGACATCGACCATGAAGCGCGCCGACCTCACCGAGAAGATCCTCGACATCAAGCGCAGCAACGGCTGGAGCTGGAAACACATCACCACCGAGATCGGCGGCGTATCCGAAGTGCTGATCGTCGGCGCCCTGCTCGGGCAGATGAAGCTCGTGAAGCCTCTGGCTGCCAAGGCCGCGAAGCTGTTCGACCTCACCGCCGACGAGGAAAAGATGCTGAACGAGATACCCTATCGCGGCGCTGGCGTGACGATGCCGCCGACCGACCCGCTGCTCTACCGCTTCTATGAGATGGTGATGGTCAACGGGCCGGCATGGAAGGCGCTGATCGAGGAGGAATTCGGCGATGGCATCATGTCGGCGATCGACTTCGACTTCATGATGGAGCGCCTGCCCAACGCCAAGGGCGACCGGGTGAAGTTCACGATGTCCGGCAAGTTCCTGCCCTACAAATACTACGACAACGAACAGGGCATTCCCGATTACGGCTTCAAGGAAAGCTGAGTCGCCGGCGCAGATGGCGACGCGGGCTGTCGGTCGGCGAGACGGTTGAACCAGCCTCGCGCCGGCTGCTCGATGAAGCGGTAGGTCACGGCCGAAACCGCCAGCACGCAGCACAGATAGATCAGCGCGTAGGCATCGTTGGCGAGCGCGGGGCCGAGATCGTAGACAAGGTGCGGATAGCCGCCGCGGATATCCTCATGGACGCCGCCCGCGCCCAGCCGCCCCAGCATAGCGATCGCGGCCTTGTTGAAAACGAGGCTGACGAGCAAGGCGGTCATGTAGATCGAATAGGACAGGCGACCGAGCGTCTGCCCGACCACTCCCGACAGCGCGCGGCTGACGGCGCCGCTCTGGAAGGCGAAGACCAGAACCAGGCTCGCGAAAACCAGCGGTGCCAGCAGCGCCATCACCCCGCGACCCGCGCACCAGACGAAAGCAAAGGCGAGGACAATCGCCAACACTTCGCTTCCGGTGCCGGGTCCGGCCAGGCTGGCGTCGCGGAGCCGTCGCCACAAGTCCTGCACGAGCACGCCGCTGAAAAAACCGGCAAGGCAGCGGGCAAAACCCAGATCGAAGGTCGTGTCCATGCCGGTCGGCGAGCGTAGGGCGATCACCGCGAGCCCTCCCGCCACCAGGACGGGCGCCAACGCAAGCAGCAGGCGGCGCCCGCCGAAGCACAGGCCCGCGAACAGCACGTAGGTCCAGAATTCAGTGGAGATCGACCAGGCCGGCGTGTTCCAGCCAGTCGGACCCGTGAAGCCCAACGCCTGCACCAGCAGACCGTCCCAGAGAATCGTGACCGGGGCGCGCGTGCCCGAGAACGCCTCGAAGGCACCGGTCCGCGCCAGGCCATGGAGCCCGCGCGCCGCTTCCAGCATCACGATCAGCAGCAGCAGCGCCGCATGCAGCGGCCAGACACGGCCAAAGCGCCGGATCAGGAAGACGCGTGCCGTCTCGCGGGTGCCGATGCGCGCCGGCGCGGACGGCGCAAGATAGGCATGCGCGATCACAAAGCCCGACAGAACGAAGAAGAAATCAACGAAGAGATAGGCGTTTCGCACGAAGCCAAGACCGTGCAGCCAGCCCTCGGCCTCCAGCCGATAGAGCGCCACCATCAGCGCGGCGATGCCTCGCCAGGCATCGAGCACGACAAAGCGCTCGCCGCCGACTTCGTCTGTTCCGGACTGGCCCATACGCATGGATCGCCTTTGGATCGCAGCGCGGCCTCACGCGTCGCATGAGGCAGCAAACATCTCGATCCATAAGGCGCGCGGCTTAAATTTCCCTGTCGGGATCCGTTACAATACGGTCCAAGCCATGGCTCCGGATCGCATCGTCGGCGGCACGACCCTCGTATTCAGGCAGCTTACATCGGACCTTATATCTGCGATCCGGGCTATAACGGCTGTCAGACCTTGGCCGACATGTTCCGTTCTTCGAGCGCCAGGAACTTGAGCGTCGTCGGCTCGATCTGCGTCGCCAGCCACTCCTGCATCGCGACCTCCTCCCGAAGCGTCTGTTCGAGACCCGCCATGGCTGCGCGATCGCCGACATGGTCCGCCATCGTGATGAGCGATTTGTAGGACGCGATCTCGAAGCTTTCGAAAGCGTAATTCGCGAACGAATTCTTGAGGATTTCATCGCCGGCCAGGGAATGCCCCAGCGCCGCCATGTTGCCCATCATGGACTGTATCGCATCCTTGATCGATGAGTTGTCCTCACCGTGGGCATCGAGAATTTCATCGAGGCGCTGCTTCTGAGCCCTGGTTTCGTCGATGTGCTGGCGAAGGCGGGTTTCCATCTCGGGATAGTTTTCCAGACGTTCGACCTGTCTGCTCATGATCTGGATCGCCTCGTTCTCCAGAGCATGAGCATTCTGCAGGCCTACCACGTAGGTGGATCGCGCGGCGGTGTTGGAATGGGCCATCATTATCTCCTGGATCGGCTGAAGTTGAATGCGTTGAACGCCAAGGGAGGTTTCTCGCTGACAAACAAGAAACCGGGCCCAGGGTTCCGATGGCGTTTCGGGTTCAGACGATGCCACAAAGCCGCAGGCAGGATCGGATCGCACCCAGCGCGGAAATAAATCGCCACCTTGTTGGCATGGGCGTGATGGTCACGCCGCACCTGTCGCGAGATCACCAGCCTGGGAATTCGGGATCGGATTAAAGCTGAAAAATCGGCTAAAGTGTCCGACCGAGATCGGTCGGTGCGGCCGGTTGACGATCGGAACACCTGATTTCGTCGACTGAGAAAATGAGAAATGGCGGAGACGGAGAGATTCGAACTCTCGGTACCCTTGTGAGGTACGCTCATTTAGCAAACGAGTGCCTTCAGCCGCTCGGCCACGTCTCCAGCGCGATTTCTGTATGCCCGATGCGCGCCTGCTTTGACAAGCGCCTATCGTGCGCGCCGTCCGGTCTTTCGCCGGTTGGTGCAATCAAGCCGGATCGCGATGAATGGCGAAGGGTTGCCAACTCTGGCTGACCGGCATGATCTCCAGCGTGTTGACGTTGACATGGGCCGGCAAGGTTCCGATCCAGAAGATCGTGTCGGCGATATCGGCGGGCTGGATCGGGTTGGCGCCGGCATAGAGCTTGTCGTAGGCCGCCTGATCGCCCCTGTTGCGCACGAGGGTGAATTCGCTTTCGCAGAGGCCCGGCTCCAGCGAGGTGACGCGCACGCCCGTTCCCGCCAGATCGCAGCGCAGGTTGAGCGTGAACTGGTGCACGAAGGCCTTGGTGCCGCCATAGACGTTGCCGCCGGGATAGGGGTAATGCGCCGCGATCGAGCCGATATTGATGATCGCGCCACGCCGCTCGATCAGGCCCGGCAGCAGCTTGCGCGTGATCGTGACGAGCCCGGAGATGTTGGTGTCGATCATTTGCTGCCAGTCGTCGAGCGGCGCCGTCTGCGCCGGGCCGGTGCCGAGCGCGAGGCCAGCATTGTTGACGAGCAGGTCGATGCCACGGAAGGCGTCCGGCAGGCCGGCAAGCGCCGCATCCATCGCCGCGCCGTCGCGCATGTCGAAGGCCAACACCTGCGCCACATCCGACCCGCCCAGTTCAGCCGCCAGCGCCTCCAGCCGGTCGGCGCGGCGCCCGGTCATGATTACGCGCCAGCCCCCCGCGACGAAACGGCGGGCGGTGGCGGCGCCAAAGCCCGAGGACGCGCCTGTGACGAGGACGATACGAGAGCGCTGCGAAGCGGACATGGCGATTTCCTTCAGGGTGACATCGGGCAGGATCGGCGGCGCGGGCGCGCCTCGCGACATTCGATAATGGTGGCGCCGCTGTCAGGCAACCGGCCGCTATCGGTCTCCGCCACCCAGCGCCACCGTGCCGGCACCGCCGATCGGCGCGAGGTCGCTCTCATCCTTCAGCGCGACGCCCGAGAGGGCCCGTCGCAACATCTCGCGCATCAGCCAGACGGCCCGGAACGCCGCCGCATCGCAGGACAAGCCGGCATCGTGGATGTTGGAAATGCAGTTGCGCTCGGCATCGCTGCGTCCGGGGCGGGGGGCGTAAGTGAGATACAGGCCGAGACTATCGGGCGCCGAGAGGCCAGGCCGCTCGCCGATCAGCACCAGGCAAAGACGCACCTTCAGCAGCGCGCCGATTTCGTCGCCGATCGCCACCCGGCCCTGACTCACGAGCGCGACCGGACCGATCGACCAGCCTTCGGCCCGGATGCGCGGCAGCAGCGTGTTCAGCAGGGGGATGGCGTGACGACCGACTGCCAGAGCCGACAGCCCGTCGGCGACGACGATGGCGATATCGCAAGGCGGCGACGCCACGGCGCGGACGGCCTCCCGCGACGAGTGCGCAAGCATCCGGCCGAGATCGGGGCGGAGCAGGTAATCGGCGCGCGAGGAGGCAGCGCTCGCCAGTGTCAGCGACGGCAGGCCGAGGCTGGCGTCCAGAGCCGCCGCGAGGGCGGGCGCGTCCAATGCTGCCTGCACCGCGTCCCGTGCCCTTGCATGGGCGAGCGCGAGAGCGAGGGCATGGCGGGTGGGCAAGCCCGCCCCAGCCCGGCCAAGCGCGATCCGCGCCGGCGTCGCCTGCCGGAGCCGCTGCCAGATCCGGGCGGAGTCGCCCGTCATCAGGCGGCGAGATCGGCGGCGAGCAGGAACCGTCGGCCGGCTTGAGGCAGAAGGCGTCCATCGTCGCCGCTGATCCCGGCCGTCCGCAGCCAGGCCTCGAATTCGGGCGCGCGCTTCAGGCCGAGCACGTCGCGGATGTAGAGCTGATCGTGAAACGAGGTGGACTGGTAATTCAGCATCACGTCGTCGGCGCCCGGCACGCCCATGATATAGCTGACCCCGGCCACGCCCAGCAGCGTCAGCAGCGTGTCCATGTCGTCCTGATCCGCCTCGGCGTGGTTGGTGTAGCAGACGTCGCAGCCCAGCGGCAGGCCCATGAGCTTGCCGCAGAAATGATCCTCCAGCCCGGCGCGGATGATCTGCTTGCCGTCGTAAAGATATTCCGGCCCGATGAAGCCGACGACGGTGTTGACGAGCAGCGGCTCGCAGACCCGACAGACCGCATAGGCACGGGCTTCCAGCGTCTGCTGGTCGACGCCGTGATGGGCGTTCGCCGAGAGGGCGGACCCCTGCCCGGTCTCGAAATACATGACGTTTTGTCCCAGCGTGCCGCGCTTTTGCGAACGCGCCGCTGCCTCGCCCTCGCGCAGCAGGTCGAGCGTCACGCCGAAAGAGGTATTGGCACCTTGCGTGCCCGCAACCGACTGGAACACCAGGTCGACGGGGACACCGCGCGCGATCAGCTCGATCGAACTCGTGACGTGGGTCAGCACGCACCCTTGAGTCGGGATCGCGTGGCGCTGGATCAGATCGTCGAGGCGGCGCAACAGATCGGCGAGGACGGTGAGGTTGTCCGAAGCCGGATTGATACCGATCACCGCATCGCCGCAACCATGCACCAGCCCATCCAGGATGGAGGCCAGGATGCCGAGCGGATCGTCGGTCGGGTGGTTGGGCTGCAATCGCACCGCCATGGTGCCGGGCAAACCGATCGTGTTGCGAAACCGCGTGACCACATGGCATTTGCGCGCGACAGCGATCAGATCCTGATTGCGCATGATCTTGGAAACCGCCGCCGCCATCTCCGGCGTGATGCCGCGGGCGATGGCTGTCAGCACGGCGGGCGTCGCCGCGTCCGACAAGAGCCAGTCGCGAAAGCCGCCGACGGTCAGATGCGATACGGCTGCGAAGGCGAGTGCATCATGCGTGTCGATGATCAGCCGCGTGACGTCGTCGCTCTCGTAAGGCACGACGACTTCGTTCAAAAACGTCTTCAACGGCAAATCCGCCAGGCACATCCTTGCGATGACGCTTTCCTCGGCGCTGCTCGCCGCGATGCCGGCCAGCCGGTCGCCGGAGCGCGGCGGCGTCGCTTTCGCCATCAGTTCGCGCAAGGTTTCGAAGCTGAAACTGCTGGAGCCGGCGGTATGGCGATAGGGCATCAATGCCTCGTCTGGACGCCTCGTTTGCGGTCGGCCCCCAATCTCCGCCAATCGGCCGGCAGGCACAAGCCGAAGAGCGACCGGCTGGATATGAAAAAGCCGGGTTCAGAACCCGGCTCCTTCCGTCTCACATCGTTGCCGCTTGGCAGGACTTACCTCTGGCAGGGCTTAGCTCTTGGCAGGGCTTAGCTCTTGGGTGCGCTTAGCTCTTGGGTGCGCTTACCTTTTGGGAGGGTTTGCCGGCCACGACTTGATGAGCGTGTCGTAGTCGATCGTCACGCCTTGAGGCTTCTCGTTGGCGAGCTTGCGGGCGGGCGCGATCGTCCCGTCCTTCTCGGCCTTGGCGAACCAGAATTCGGCCGTCTGCCTCGGGTTCATCTTCGGGCCGCAGGCACCCTGCACGTTGGCGCGCTGGAGCCGCTCCATCACCTCGTCCTGGGCCGCCGCCAGCGCATCCATCGCCGCCTGCGGGGTTTTCGCGCCGGAAGAGGCATCACCGATGTTCTGCCACCAGAGCTGGGCGAGCTTCGGATAATCCGGCACATTGTTGCCGGTCGGCGTCCACTGCACGCGGGCCGGCGAGCGATAGAACTCGACAAGTCCCCCGAGCTTGGGCGCGCGCTCGGTGAAGCTCTTGTCCCAGATGTCGGATTCGCGAATGAAGGTCAGGCCGAAATGGCTTTTCTTCAAGGACGTCGTCTTCGCGATGGTGAACTGGGCGTAGAGCCAGGCGGCCTTGCGGCGGTCGACCGGGGTCGATTTCAGCAGGGTCCAGGAGCCAGCATCCTGGTAGCCGAGCTTCATGCCCTCCTTCCAGTAGGCGCCCTTGGGCGAGGGAGCCATGCGCCATTTCGGCGTGCCGTCGGCATTCACAACGGCGATGCCGGGCTTCACCAT
>JAESGE010000197.1_pt1 | contig 30395 bp, 35 predicted proteins | sample 9269601 | NCBI WGS metagenome assembly JAESGE01 (sample SAMN14515569, study PRJNA621662) | algae metagenome | isolation source: Tolypothrix brevis GSE-NOS-MK-07-07A and co-occurring heterotrophs from wet... | place: USA: Grand Staircase Escalante National Monument, Utah | collected 2006-04-16
GCCTGGGCTTCCAGCTCGTGCCGTGGAGCGACCCGCTGGAAAAGCGCCTCGGCCAGCACATCAGCGGCGTCGCCATGTCCGGCGGCGGTGTGGACTGGACGTTCGGGCGCAGCCGGGGACTGGGGCTTTAGCACATCCTCCTTGCGCCCATTATGGGCACATGATAGAAGGACGGATATGCGGATCATAGCGCGGCGCACCTTGCGCGAGTTCATCGCGGAACGCGCCGGGCATAAGGATCAACCCGCGCTCAAGGCGGCGCTCGACTCGTGGTTCGCGGAAGTGAGCAAGGCGGCATGGACCAGCACCGCCGATGTGAAGCGGCTCTATGCCACCGCCAGCATCGTCAGTGCCGATCGAATCGTCGTCAACATCAAGGGCAACGACTACAGGCTCGTCGTTGCCGTGGATTTCGAGAAGGCGATTGTCTGGATCAAGTGGGTTGGCACCCACAAAGACTATGACCGCATCGACGTGAAAGAGGTTGACCATGGCGACTGACGTGAAGCCGATCCGCACCGAGGCGGACTATGATGCAGCGATGGAAGAAGTCGCGGCGCTGTGGGGCGCGGCGAGCGGCACGCCGGAGGGCGACCGGCTCGACGTGCTGGCGACGCTGATCGACGCCTATGAGGCGAAGCATCATGCGATGGACGCGCCCGATCCGATCGAGGCGATCAAGTTCCGCATGGAACAGCAAGGCATGACCCGCAAAGACCTTGAGGACATCATCGGCACCCGCACCCGCATTGCCGAGGTGCTCAATCGCAAGCGCAGCCTGTCGATCGGCATGATCCGCCGCTTGCATGACCGTCTGGGTATTTCTGCCGAAGTGCTGATCCGACCCTCGCGCAAGGAAGCTGCGTGACGGCAACGCTACAGCCGCCGCAAGCCGCCGTGCGCCTGTATCTGCGCGCGACACTTCGAAGCGTAGTCCAGCGTATAGAAACGTCGTTCTTTGACGGCGTTCGTTCTGCGACTCTGGCGCAATGCCCAGAGCTTCGCGCCAGCATCCGCCAACCACATCCGAACAGCTTGAACAGTTGCTTGGAAAGCCATGGCCGTTTCCGGGCCGTCCGCCAAAGCACGACTTTGAAACCTGGACCGTCACCGACGAATGGCCTCAGCGCGTCCCCGTCTCTGGGGCCGAAGTTGACGTGTTTGAGGCATGGTTCGGCGATCTGTTCGACGAGATATTCGGGCCATGCCGATGAAGTGAGGAGATTGCCGTCATGACCGTGCCCCAAAACACGTCAATGACGCGCGCCGCCCTGTATCTGCGCGTCTCGACCGCGCGGCAGGCCGAACATGATGTGTCGATCCCCGACCAGCGCAAGCAGGGTGAGGCCTATTGCGCCGCGCGCGGCTACCAGCTTGTTGAGACGTTCGTGGACGCAGGCGCATCCGCTACCAACGACCGCCGCCCCGAGTTCCAGCAGATGATCGAAGCAGGAACGGCCAAACCTGCACCGTTCGAGGTGGTGGTCGTCCACTCGTTCAGCCGCTTCTTCCGCGATCACTTCGAGCTGGAGTTCTACGTCCGCAAGCTGGCGAAGAACGGCATCCGCCTGTTGTCGATCACCCAGGAAATGGGCGACGATCCGATGCACGTCATGATGCGTCAGATCATGGCGCTGTTCGACGAGTATCAGTCCAAGGAGAACGCCAAGCACGTCCTTCGTGCCTTGAAGGAGAATGCCCGGCAGGGCTTCTGGAACGGCTCGCTGCCACCGATCGGCTACCGGGTGGTCGCGGCCGAGCAGCGCGGGGCCAAGATCAAAAAGAAGCTCGAGATCGATCCGCTCCATGCCGAGACCGTGCGGCTGGCATTCCGGTTGGCGCTGGAAGGCGACGGCACGTCCGGCGCGATGGGCGTCAAGGCCATCACCAAGCACTTGAACGAGCATCGCATCTTCACCCGCGACGGCGGGCGCTGGGGCATCGGCACGGTCCATCGGATGCTCACCCGCCAGACCTATATCGGTCGTCACGAGTTCAACCGCCGCACCAAGAACGGCGACAACAAGCCGGACGAAGAGGTCATTCCGGTCGCGGTGCCGCCAATCATCGATCAGTCAGTGTTCGATGCCGTGCAGGCGCGCATGAAGGCACGCAATCCCAAGGTGACACCGCCCCAAGTCGTCGGCGGCCGCACGCTGCTGACCGGTCTTATCCACTGCGCCAAATGCGGCGGGGCCATGACGATCCGCACCGGCAAGGGCGGGCGCTACCGCTACTATACCTGCTCGACCAAGGCCCGGCAGGGAGCGACTGCTTGCACCGGTATGACCGTCCCGATGAAAAAGCTCGACACGCTGGTGGCCAGGCATCTGGAGGACCGCCTGCTTGACCCGGCCAGACTCGAAGAGGTATTGGCGCCGGTGCTCGACCGACGGCAGGAGCGGACTGAGCGCCGCCATGCCCACATCGCCGAGTTGAACAAGCGGGCGACGGAGACAGACCTGCGCCTCAAACGGCTTTACGATGCCATCGAGAGCGGCGTTGCTGACCTTGATGATCCTGACCTCAAGGACCGCATTGCAAGCCTAAAGGCTATCCGCGACCAGTCGCGGGTTGATGCAGACCGCGCATCGGCAATGCTGGTAAGCGCAGGGCAGAAGGCGATCACCGCGCCAATGCTTGCCAGGTTCGCGCAGACCGCTCGTGAGCGCATGCGCCTTCCCGGTGGCGGTTATCGCCGCGACCATCTCCGCGCGCTCGCCCAGCGCGTCGAAGTCAACGACGGCGAGGTTAGGATCATGGGATCGAAGTCCGACCTGTTACGGACGCTTGCCGCCGCAGGCGGGGCCGGTACAGTGCCGGGCGGAGTGCCCAGCTTTGTTCCGAAGTGGCGGAGCAGGAGGGATTCGAACCCTCGATACGCTTTTGACGTATACACACTTTCCAGGCGTGCGCCTTCGACCACTCGGCCACTGCTCCGTCTCTTGTGCGCTCAAGCAGCGAAGCGGTAGCGCATCAAGAAGGGCGCGCACTAGCCGCGAATGGATTGCTTCGCAAGGCGCGTCGTGGCACCAATGTTGGCATGAGAACTCTGCTGCTAGCGGCTTCGGCTGCGCTTGCCCTTGCCCTGCCTGCTTCCGCTCAGGAGGAGCCCAAGGGAGCGCCCGCGCCTTCCGAGATCGTCGCGGCTGCGCCCAAGGCGGATTGGGTAACGATTTCGGCGGAGGATTTGCTGGTGATGACCCTCGCCCCGGATGCAGACGGCAAGCCGCGCCAGGTGGTGATCCAGCTGATGCCCGCCCCCTTCTCGCAGGGCTGGGTCCACAACATCCGCCTGTTCGCCCGCGCCAAGTGGTATGACGGGATCTCGGTCAACCGAGTGCAGGACAATTACGTCACCCAGTGGGGTGATCCCAATTACGACAACCCCGAAGCGACGGGGAAGGCGAAGCCGCTGCCGGAAGGGCTGAAGGTGATGACGGAGGCGGAGTATGCTGCGCCGGGACGCATCCTTGCCCAGTGGACACTAGCAGTCATGATTGCCCGCGCTCAGCACAGGAAAGGCACGACTTGGGTTGCTCCTGACGACAGCTCATTAGGCGATGCATATGCTTACCGTGCTGGCTTTGTGCAGGGCTGGCTCGTTGGCAATTCTCGCGAAACTGCAATAACTTGGCCCACCCACTGCTACGGCATGGTCGGCGTCGGGCGGAACTACTCCCCCGACACCGGATCGGGCGCGGAGCTTTATACCGTGATCGGCCATGCGCCCCGGCACCTCGATCGCAACATCGCGCTGGTCGGCCGGGTGATCGAGGGGATGCAGCACCTCTCCTCGCTGCCGCGCGGATCGGGCGCCCTGGGGTTCTACACCGCCGAGGAAGCCGCCAAGCGCACGCCGATCCTGTCGGTGCGGGTGGCGAGTGATCTGGCGCCTTCGGAACAACCCGCGTTCGAATACCTCTCAACCGAAAGCACCACCTTCGCGACCTATGCCGAAGCCATCGCCAACCGCCGCGATCCGTTCTTCAGCACCCCCGCCGGCGGCGCGGATATCTGCAACATCCGCGTGCCCGTGCGGCGGGCCGAGTAAAGGGCTCACACAAAGCCACAAAGACACAAAGAGTTAAAGGAAGGGACCGCCTGCCTTGTGCCTTTGTGGCTTTGTGTGACACGATCAAACGGCAGTCGGTGCGGCGCAGCCGCCATTAGATTCGCGCCAAGGCGCCAAGACGCGAAGATGTTGCGCGAAACCGCGCCGACCAATCTTTCTTGGCGACTTGGTGTCTTGGCGCGAACTATTCTGCGGCTGCGCGGCCTAGGCTGTCTTCGCGCCTCAGTGTATTTGCCGTTTCTCTGCGCGAAACCAAGACCCTAAACCCGCTCCACCAACTCAATGCGGTTGCCGAAGGGGTCTTCGGTGAAGAAACGGCGGTAGCCCGCAATAGGCTTGTCATCGCGGACCACGCAGCCCACTAGTGCCAGTCGCTCACGCAGGGCGTCGAGATCATCCACCAGCAGCGCCGGATGCGCCTTGGTCGCGGGACGGAAATCGGGGTCGACGCCGATGTGGAGGCTCACCGCTCCGCTGGTGAACCAGCACCCGCTGGCTGAGAGCGTCGCAAGCTTGGGCACCTCTATCATGCCCAGCAAGCCAACGTAGAACCCCCGCGCCCGATCCTCGCCCCCCGCCGGTATGGCGAGCTGCACGTGATCGAGCCCGACAACCGCCACTATTGCCGTTCCGCCTGTGCCACCGCGTCGCTGGCGCGCAGGGCTGACAGGATGCGGTTCAAGTGGCCCGCGTCCTGCACCTCCACCTCGACATCATAGGTCACAAAGGGGTGGTCGATCTGCGCCTGCATCAGTGTCTGCACATTGGCCTTGTTCTGGGCAAAGATGCCCGCCATCTCGGCCAGCGTGCCAAGCCGGTCGTAGATCGTCACCGACAATTGCCCCACCGCGCCGACCGAATGGTTGCCCCACGCGAGGTCAATCCAGTCGCTGTCCACCCCGCTCGCCAGCATCAGGCAGTCGATCGCGTGGACCAGCACCGTCTCACCCTTGCGGCGGATGCCGACGATGCGGTCACCCGGCACCGGGTGGCAGCAGGTGGCGAGTTCAAAGGCGACCCCCGGCGTGAGCCCCCGGATTGAGATCGCACGCTCGCGCTGCGTCCATTGTTCGTCGTCTGTGAAATCGGCGGTGCTGCCGGGGACGAGCGCTTCCATCACCTCGCGATCGCCGATCTTGGCCGCGCCGATGGCGTACATCAGATCATCGGGCTCATCCATGCCGAGCCTTTCCAGCGCAGCGCGGATCGCCTTCTTGCCGATCCGTGCAGGAACGCGCGCGGCAATCTCGTCGAACAGTTTGGAGCCAATCGCGGCGACCTCGGCGCGCTCCTTCATCCGCACCGCGCGGCGGATCGCGGCGCGCGCCTTGCCGGTGACGACAAAGGCCAGCCACGACAGCTGCGGCGCGGCGTGGGGGTTCTTGATGATCTCCACCACATCGCCATTGGCCAGCGGCGTGCGCAGCGGCATGTGCCGCCCGTTGATCTTCACGCCGGCCGTCTGGGTGCCGAGATTGGTGTGCACCGCGAAGGCAAAATCCACCGCCGTCGCGCCCTTGGGCAGCTGGAACAGCGCGCCCTTGGGGGTGAAGGCGAAGATGCGATCCTGATAGATCGCCATGCGGGTGTGTTCGAGCAGCTCTTCGGCATCATGGCTGGCATCGACGATCTCGATCAGATCGCGCAGCCAGCCCACCGCGCCATCAGGCCGATCACCCTGCTTGTACGCCCAGTGCGCCGCGAGGCCGAATTCATTGGTGCGATGCATATCACGGGTGCGCACCTGCACTTCGACCCGCATCGAGTTCTGGTACATCAGCGATGTGTGCAGCGACCGGTAGCCGTTCGATTTCGGCGTCGAGATGTAGTCCTTGAACTTGCCCGGCAGGAATTGCCACGTGGTGTGCAGCACGCCCAGCGCGCGGTAACAATCCTCCTCGCTTTCGGTCAGCACGCGGAAGGCCATGATATCGGTCACCTGATCGAAGCTGACATGGCGTTCGGCCATCTTGTGCCAGATCGAAAAGGGATGCTTTTCGCGCCCGTAGACCTCAACCTTGAGGCCCGCTTCGGCAAGGCGCTGCTTCATGGTCAGCGCAATCGCATCCACCTGCCCGCCATCCTGATTGCGGAGCTGTTCCAGCCGCCCGGTGATGGTGGCATAGGCTTCCGGCTCCAGCTCGCGGAAGGCCAGCGCCTGCATCTCGTGCATGTATTCATACATCCCCACCCGCTCGGCGAGGGGGGCGTAGATATCCATCGTTTCGCGCGCGATGCGCTGGCGTTTTTCGGGGCTTTTGATGAAATGCAGCGTGCGCATGTTGTGCAGCCGGTCGGCGAGCTTGACCAGCAGCACGCGGATATCTTCGGACATGGCGAGCAGGAACTTGCGCAGGTTTTCGGCCGCGCGTTCGTTCTCGGGCATGGCCTCGATCTTGGAGAGCTTGGTGACGCCGTCCACCAGCCGCGCAACCTCGGGGCCGAAATGGGCCTCGATGTCTTCGATCGTGGCGAGGGTGTCTTCCACCGTATCGTGAAGCAGCGCAGTGATGATGGTCGCCTGATCGAGCTTCAGGTCAGTCATCAGCCCGGCGACTTCGACCGGGTGGCTGAAATAGGGGTCACCACTGGCGCGCTTCTGGCTGCCGTGTTTCTGCACGGTATAGACATAGGCACGGTTGAGCATCGCCTCGTCAGCGTCGGGATCGTATTCGAGGACCTTCTCGACGAGTTGATATTGGCGCAGCATGATGCGGTGAATATGGGCGGCCCATCAAGGCGGGGCAAGCGCGATGTTGCGGCAGCGAAGACAAGCGGCTTGGCAGGCGCGCGCGGCGGTGTTATAACGCGCGTATGAACACGACCCTCAAGATCACCAAGATCGGCAATTCTGCGGCTGTCATCCTCACCAAAGAGGTGCTCGCACAGCTGCGCGCCGAAGTGGGCGACACGATTCACCTGACCCAGTCGCCCGAAGGCTGGCACCTTACGCCCTATGATCCCGATTTCGAGCGGCAGATGAGTCTTGCCGAGCAGATCATGCGCGAGGACCGCGATATCCTTAAGGTTCTGGCGAAGTAAGCGAACCACCCGATGACCAATCCCCGCACCGAGCCGGTCTGGCTCGACAGCCGCATTGCCTATGCCGTCCACGACCGCCAGCTCGCCGAGCATGGTGGCGGCGCGGGCCTGCGCGATGCGGGCGCGCTGGAATCGGCACTGGCCCGGCCGATCAACCGTTGGAACTACGGCGAGGATGAACTGGTGCAGCTTGCCGCAGCCTATGCCTTCGGCATCGCGCGCAACCACCCATTCGTGGACGGCAACAAGCGCACCGCGTGGATCATGGCGCGTCTATTCCTGCTCGCTAACGCGGTCGAGATCGCCTTCGACAAGGTCGAAGCGACCAACACCGTGATCGCCCTTGCTGCCGGAGAAATCTCCGAAGACGAACTCGCCGACTGGTTCCGGCAGCGGGTAGTCGCCGTCAGCTAGCTTCGCCTCAGCTCCAAGTCGCCCGTGGCGGCAGGCTCATCAAGATCGCGTCGATATTGCCGCCGGTCTTGAGGCCGAAGATCGTGCCCCGATCATAGACGAGGTTGAACTCTGCATAACGTCCACGGTATTCGAACATCTGCGCCTCGTCCTCCGGCGTGAATTCCATTTCCATCCGTTTGCGCACGATTGCGGGATAGGCCGTGAGGAACTGCTTCCCGATGTCCTGAATGAAGGTGAAGTTGCGTTGCCACGCGGCATCGTCGGCGCATTCGAGATGATCGCAGAAAATTCCGCCGACCCCGCGATGGACCTGGCGGTGCGGGATGTAGAAATATTCGTCCGCCCACTTCTTGTAGCGTTCGTAATAGGTCTCGTTATGCGGATCGCAGGCGGCCTGCATCGCTGCGTGGAATTCCGCCGTGTCCTCCTCGTAAGGAAGCGGCGGATTGAGGTCCGCCCCGCCGCCGAACCACGCCTTGGTGGTGGTGAGGAAGCGGGTGTTCATATGCACCGCAGGCACATGCGGATTGCTCATGTGGGCCACAAGGCTGATGCCGGTTGCGACAAAGCCGGGGTCTTCCGCGCTGGCGCCGTTGATCGATCCTGCAAATTCCCTGGCAAAGCTGCCGCGCACGGTCGAGACGTTGACCCCGACCTTTTCGAACACCTTGCCCTTCATCAGGCCTTGCACCCCGCCGCCGGGATCGGGGTTGCCGTCTTCCTCGCGGTTCCAGGGGGTGTATTGAAAGGCCGCGTCAGAGCCCGCTTCGCGTTCGATCGCTTCAAATGCCGCGCAAATCTGATCGCGCAGGCTTTCGAACCACACCCGCGCCTGCGCTGTCTTGTCAGACCAATCCATATGTCCCCGAACCCTCCCGTTCGCCCTGAACTTGTCGAAGGGCTGCATTTCTTTGGTGTCCAGGCGATAGAAGAAATTACGGGCCTTCGACAAGCTCAGGCTGAACGGTTTTTTGGTTGCGTGAAAAAGGAAACCGGGCAAAGCAAGCGCCATGGTTCCCGCTATGTTCGCACCCTTCCAGTTCGCCGGACAGGAGCTCGCCCTTGGCGCAGGCCGCGCGCTCTATTGGCCGGCGGAGCGCGCGCTGCTGGTGGCAGACCTGCATCTGGAAAAAGCGAGCTGGTATGCGCAGACCGGCCAGATGCTCCCGCCCTATGACAGCCGCGACACGCTGGAGCGGCTGGCGGATGCGGTGCGAGTGACGGGTGCGCGGCAGGTGATCACGCTGGGCGACAATTTCCACGATGATGCGGGCGCATTGCGCTTGGACGCGCACTGCACCGGGATGCTAGAGGCGCTGACCCGCGCGCTCGACTGGGTGTGGATCACCGGCAATCATGACGAGGCTCTGCCGCGCGGCTTCGGCGGGACGATTGTGCCTGAGCTGGAGGTCGGCGGCATCAAGCTTCGCCATGAAGCCCGCGCGGGAGAAACAACGCCAGAGTTATCGGGCCACTACCACCCGAAAATGCGCATGACGGTCAGAAACCGCCACATCGCCCGCCCCTGCGCCGTGTTGGCGCGAGGGGGGGCGGGGGGTGAGCGCATGATACTCCCCGCCTTCGGCACGCTGACCGGCGGGATGGACGCAGGCGCGCCCGAAATTCTCGCCGCGCTGCAACCTGCGCGCCGGATCGAGGCGCTGATGCCCGCACGCGGGCAGATCGCGCGATTTTCGCTTTGGCAGGCGGCGGCCTGAAGACTCCACCTAGCGCTCGCCCGCGTTTCGCACTAAGGAGCCAGCAACACGTAAGCCACAACAGGAGAACACCCCATATCACGTCCACCCCGGCGCTCGATGGCCCCGCCAATCAAAAGCGGCCCTCGTTTTGACACCATGATCAACGTCCCCAAGGTCCGCGTCATTGATGACGAAGGCGAAAACCTCGGCGTGATGTTCACCCGCGAAGCGATTGAGCAGGCCAATGAAAAGGGCCTCAACCTCGTCGAAGTGTCCCCCAATGCGGACCCGCCGGTGTGCAAATATCTCGATGTCGGCAAATTCCGCTATGAGGCCCAGAAGAAGGCCAATCTGGCGCGCAAGACGCAAAAGACGCAGGATATCAAGGAAGTGAAGATGCGTCCGAACATCGACACGCATGATTATGACGTGAAGATGCGCAACGTGACCAAATTTATCGAACATGGCGACAAGGTGAAGATCACCCTGCGTTTCCGTGGCCGCGAAATGGCGCACCAGCATCTCGGCATGGATCTGCTGAAGAAGGTTCAGGACGATGTCGCTGAAGTCGCCAAGGTCGAAGCTTTCCCGCGGCTGGAAGGCCGCCAGATGCTGATGGTGCTCGCACCCAAATAAGCCCGGCGCATTTTGCGCTTGGCACACAGCAGACACCAAAGGGGCGGGCCTTGCGGGGCCTGCCCCTTTTGCGTGATGCCAACCGACAAATGGCTTGGCGGGTCGACAAAGTGCTGACGGAAACCGATTGCGGGCAACAGCGTTGGCTGGGTTCATGCTATTGAAATCCCGGCGAAGGTAACGGGGTTTGCCCCGTCTTGCCTGCCGCTTGATTGATCTTGACCTCTCCTTGGCCCGGTTTCGGGTCATGTATCACGGGAAACATTGTCGCCATGCCGTTCTTGCCCCGCGTTCTTGCCCGCCCCGTCCTGCTCGCTGCGACGATCTTGGCCTTGGCAGCCCCGGCCCACGCCAACACCCCACTTGGCGAAGCGCAGCTGGCGACCTTTGCTCCCTCGAACGCGCCCAATAATGACAAGATCGACTATTCGATCTGGGACGAGGCGATGAAGAACATCGTCATTTCCATGGGCCCGTCGCTGCGCGAAAGCGCACCGCGCCCCGATCCGAGCTTCGGTTCGCGGCGGCAATATGGCCATGTCTCGCGCTACCGGCTTGAAGGGACGCGGGTGATGTTCAGCTTCCTCGATGCCGACGTGATCGCGAGCTTCACCGAATACCGCAAGGATCTCGAAAACACCGCGAGCATCGTTGATATCCAGTCGCTTTCCCGCAATGAACAATTGGCCTTCTGGATCAATCTCCACAATGTTGCGCTGGTGGAACAGATCGCCAATGCCTGGCCACTCCGCCAACCGCGCGAGCTCAAGATCGATGGCGTGGTGCTGGATGAGGCGCGCTTCATCACGGTCGAAGGGGTCAAGCTCAGCCCTCGCGATATTCGCGAAAAGATCGTCTATCGCCATTGGAAGGATCCGATGGTGATCTATGGCTTCTGGCGCGGCGAGATTGGCGGGCCGTCCTTGCAGCGCGAAGCTTTCAACGCAGACAATGTCGAACGGCTGTTGATCCGCGGCGCAGCGGATTTTGTGAATTCCCTGCGCGGCACCCATGAGCTGGGCGGCAGGCTGCAAGTGTCCGAGCTGTATAAGGAATCTGCCCCCTTCTTCTTCGCTGACTTCGAACGCGATCTCCGCACCCACCTCACCCTTCATGCTGACGAGGCGACCGCGGCACTGCTGGCCAAGACCAGCGGGGCTGAGCCGGCGATCCGCGAATACGATATTGCCGATCTGGAAGGTGGCGTACGCGAGCCATCCTATCAGAACATCACGTCCAATGGTGTCTCAACCAGCTTCCGCATTCCGCAAAGCATGGCCGCGCTGCTGCGAGAGCGCGAAACCAAGTTCCAGGAGATCATTCGCAAGGGCCGCACCGGCACAGTGACAGTGAGCCCCACGTCGCAGACAGGCGATACGGTCGAAGCGCCGAAGAGTGAGGTGAAGTAGGCGCCATACCCGCCGGATGTTCATCGGCCGTTTATCCGAATGAGGTAAACTGCTGGATCAGCGGGTTAATTTATCTGGTGCGGAGACGCATGGTGCGGCGATGGGCGATCATGGTGATAGCATCCATCACGCTGGGCGTTCCCGCCCATGCCGCACCAACTGCCTTGGCCCTTGCCGCTCAGGAAGATGCCGCAGCGACCGCTCTGGGGTCACTCGCCCAGTTCATCCCTCGTCCTGACGGGCGCGACCACCGGCTGGATTACGGGGTATGGACAGAGGCGCTCGCCGCCTTCGTCGTTTCGATGGGCCCGCCGCTGCGCAAGGTGCCCCTTGACGTGGCCGCCCCGCCGGGCACCCGGATCAAGATGGGGCCCAACTCGTTCTACCGGCTCGACGGCTCGATGATCGGCTTCACTCTGATCGACCGCGAGGTGATGTCCAACATCGCCCGCTATCGCCGCGAGCTTCAAGCCGTCGCCGACACGCTCGACATCCAGGCCCTGCCGCGCAACGAGCAGCTGGCCTTCTGGCTGAATCTCCACAATGTCGCGATGGTCGAGAAAATCGGCGAGAACTGGCCGATCCGCCAGCCGCGCGACATTCTGATCGACGGCGTCCCCCTGGAAGATGCGCCTTTCATCACGGTGCAAGGCATCGCCCTATCGCCGCGCGATATCCGCGAACGGATCGTCTATGCGCACTGGGAAAGCCCGGTGGTGATCTACGGCTTCTGGCGCGGCGAAATCGGCGGTCCGGCGATCCAGCGGGCCGCTTTCGACGGGCGCGACATCGCCAGCCAGCTCGATCTGGCCGCGCGCGAGTTCGTCAATTCACGGCGCGGCACCGAAAGGCGCGGTGACACGATGCACGTCTCGCGGTTCTACACCGATGCAGCGCCGTTCTACTTCAGTGACTTCGACCGTGACCTGCGCGGTCATCTGGCGCAGCATGTCGAAGGCACGCTGGTCGAATCACTCGCAGAAACGGCGCTGATCGAAGCCACCATCTACGAATACGACATCGCCGATCTGTCGGGTGGGGCACGCTCGAATCCATTCTTTGCGTCCGGGCGCCTTGACGCAGGCGTTGCCCGGATGCTCGCGGAGCGGCAGCGCAAGTTCGAATATATGCGCCGCGAGCGGATCCCCACCTTTACCATCACCGTAAGCAATATCACCTTACCCGGCGATCCGCCGAACAAGGGAGAGGTGGACTGACAAATCTTCATGAACCTGCATTCATCGTGGGTTTATCAGTTTGAGATAATTTGTCTTTCGGACGAATCCAAACTCAGGTGGGAGTGATGGGCATGCTGCCGAAATATTTGTTCGCGTTGCTGACGACGTGTGCGATCGCGACATCTGCTCACGCATCTGGTGCAACCGAAACCGTGATTCAGGGCGTTCCGGATGGACGACAGTTCGTGCCGGCCTTTGACCCTCATGCCGGGCCGTCGCTGGCGGATGATCGACTTGCGCTATTCGCTCCGAGCAATGAACCGGTTCGTCACCGGATTGACTTTGAGGTTTGGGACTTTGCGCTCAAGAATATGGTTCTGTCGATGGGACCATCAACCCGGCAAGGTGCCCCTCGTGCTGCCTCGATTGAAGGCACCCGGTTGAAGCACGGCCCGCAGTCACGCTATCGGCTGGAAGGGTCAATGGTGCTGTTCCGGTTTTTTGACGACGCCGTGATCAGCAGTTTTACCGAATATCGCCAGGATCTGGAGCGAGTGTCCGATACGCTCGACATTGCCGCTCTGCCGCGTGACGAACAACTCGCCTTCTGGTTCAATCTGCACAATGTCGCGCTGATGGAGCAGATCGCCAAGGAATGGCCGGTGCGAACGCCAAGCGAGATCACGCTGGGCGGAGAACCGTTGGACGATGCCAAGTTCATCACCTTGCGCGGTATCCCGGTATCGCTGCGCGACATCCGCGAAAACATCGTATTCCGCCACTGGAGAGATCCCAAGGTGATGTACGGTTTCTGGCGCGGCGAAATTGGCGGCCCGCATTTGCAGCCGCATGCTTTCACCGGCGCCAATGTGAGTTCGCTGCTCAATGTTGCTGCTGCGGATTTTGTGAATTCGCTGCGGGGCACACAGAAGCGCGGCTCGCGCTTGGAGGTTGCCCGGCTTTATGCCGAGGTTGCGCCGTTTTACTTCCCCGAATTCGAACGTGACGTGCGCGCGCATCTTTCAGAATATGCCGAGGCCCCAGTCGCCGAATTGCTGACTCAGACCAATCAGACCTCGGCCACAATCAGCGAGCCGGACATTGCCGATCTGCACGGCGGTGCGCGGCCGCCGAATTATCTGTTCGTCAGCTCTGCCCCGGGGGCGATGGATGATCCCCTGATCGGCTGTTCCGAAGAACTGGGACAAGCGGCTTGCAACCTCGTTCAGGAACGTACGGCCAAACTTCAGCGGATGCTGCGACGCGGACAGCCGACCGGGCGGGTGTTTTTCTCGAACAACGATCTGCCCGGTGATCCGCCGAACAAGAACGCGGTGGAATAAGCCGCACTGCTGCAAGCGCCGGAAAATGCAAGCTTGCCGGTGCGGCCTTGCTGCTGATAGACCCGCCTTGGCAATTGCCGGGGAGCCAACATCATTATGACCGCGCGCCGGATAGGCCTCATCCTTGGCCCGCTCCTGCTGGCACTCACCGCCATGCTTCCCCCGCCGGCCGCCATGCCCGCTGGAGCATGGCTGGTGGCTGGTCTGGTCATGTGGATGGCGGCGTGGTGGATGACCGAAGCCGTTCCGCTCAGCGTGACAGCGCTGCTGCCCTTTGTCGTCTTGCCGCTCTCTGGTGTTTCCCCTGCCGACAAGGTCGCAGCGACATACTACTCGCCGATCCTGTTTCTGCTGCTGGGCGGGGCGTTCATCGCGCTGGCGATTGAGCGAACCGGGCTGCATCGGCGCCTGAGCCTTGCGATCCTGCGGCTGGTCGGAACCGGAGGCGGGCCTGAGCGGCTGCTGCTGGCCTTCATGATCTCAGCCGGTCTGCTGTCGATGCTGATCTCCAACACGTCGACCGCGCTGATCATGATGCCGATGGCGCTGGCGGTGCTCGAAGGGGGCGGGAACAGCGCGCCCAATGCCGAGCAGCCTTTGCAAGACGGGCTGCAAGGCGCGCTGCCGATGGGCATCGCCTTTGCCGCCAGCATCGGCGGGTTGGGCACTATTGTCGGATCGCCCACCAATGCGATTGCGGTCGGCCTGCTGGACGAGATTGCCGGTGTGCGGATCACCTTCGCGCAGTGGTCGCTCTATGGCGTGCCGCTGGTGCTCATGGCGGTGCCGCTGGCCGCGTGGATCGTGGCGCGGGTGCAGCGGGTGGGAGAGCATCCCTTCGATATCACAGCGGCTCGCGAGGCAATCGCTGGTAACGCTGCATGGAGCGCGCCGGAAGTGCGCGTGGCGGGGCTGGTGCTGGTCACCTTCATCGGCTGGGTCACGCAGCCGCTGATCGCCCCGCTGCTGCCACCCGGATCGTGGACGGATGGCTCGATCGCGGTGATCGCCGCGCTTGGGCTGTTCCTGCTCCCCGACGGCAGCGGTCGCCCGATGCTGGTGTGGCAAGAGGCTGACCGCGCACCATGGAGTGTGATCTTCATGTTTGGCGGCGGGCTGGCGCTGGCTGGCGGAATGCAAGCGTCAGGCCTCGCGCTATGGATCGGGCAGGCGCTGCTGCCGCTGGAGCATTGGCCGCTGTTGCTGGTCGCGCTGGCGGTCACGGCACTGGTGGTCATCGTCACCGAGTTTGCCAGCAATGTCGCCACCGCAACGGGGATCATCCCGGTGGTCGCCGCACTGGTGGTGGCCTTGGGGGCCGATCCCGTGCTGCTCGCTCTGCCCGCCGCGCTGGCGGCGAGCTGGGGCTTCATGCTGCCCGCCGGAACCGGCCCCAACGCCATAGCCTGGGCCACCGGGCGCATCCGGATCGATCGGATGGTGACGGCCGGCGCGCTGTTGGACGTGGCGGGGATCGTGCTGATCGTCGGCGTGGTCTGGGGGATTTCCGCGCTTACATGACGACGGAGCCTACCACATCGCCGGAATAGCCTTTTTCAGCGTGTGCATATCCTTGCCATTGGCTCGGTCCCAAAACCGGCCGCCGATCAACTGTTCGGCGTCGTAGGTGACCACCAGATAGTCACCCGGCTTGCCCATCAGCTTGGTGTTTTCCATCAGAAAGGTCCACAGCTTCAGCCCGCCATTGCGATATTCGGCCAGGACTGATTTGACGAAGCCGTGCGGCACCGGGATGTTGATCCCGTATTTGTCTTCCTTGTCGCCGATCAGCTTCAGGGGCTTGGTAAAGTCAAAGAACGGGCAATTGAGCACATAGACTTCAAGCACATCGTCCCGCGCGTTCAGCTCGCGCACCGCTTCTTCCAGATCCTTCCAGATGCGCTGGTTGAAGCCGGGTTCCTGCGGGCTCATGTTCGACAGCAGGAAGGTTTCGCTGTTCTCGATATGGCTGAGCGTCGCATTGGCGCTGGAGACCAGATGCCCGCGATCATAACCATTGCCTTTATATGCATTGAGCGACGCCCGGAATCGGTGAGGCAGGCGCACATCGGCGCGGAAATTGTTGAGCCGCTGCGCCTTGGTGAAGGCCTCTGGGGCAAATTCATTGCCGCCGCGACTGACAATTTCCAGCGTCCACTTGGCCTGCCGGAAATACCAGGAATAACCGATGGTGAAATAGCGCCCGATCAGCAACTCGTCGCACACCGGATAGCCATAGCGCAGCTCGCGCTGCATCAGAAACGGATCGTTCATGCTCCACACCCCTTCAGCATCGGGGCCATGACCCCGGGTTGATCTGAAAAAGCGGCCCGTTGTTTTGCTGTTGGCGGCATAATGCGCATGACCCGCGCGTTATGCCAATCTGCCGTTTCCTGTAGGCTTAAGGCCCACCTGTCTTGCAAGCGCGTGACGCGGCGCTTAGCCCCGCACTCTGAGTGCAAGGGAGACAGCTTATGACCGATAGCCGCAAGCCGGTGTTTCTGGTGATCGGGGCCGGGGCGGGGATCGGCGGTAACGCTGCGATGCGCTTCGCCGCAGGGGGCTATCACGCGGTGCTGGCGCGCCGCTCTGATGAGGCCGGGCTGGCGCGGATGGTCGGCGCGATCGAGGCGGCGGGGGGCTCTGCCTCCGGCACCTTGCTCAATGCAGCGGAAGACGGCGCGATCGAGGAGCTCGTCGCCCGGATCGAGGCTGACATCGGCCCGATCCAGTGCGCGCTCTACAATCTCGGCGCGCAGATCGGGAACCGCACGCTCGATCAGACCCCGCACCGGATTTTCGAGCTGGGCTGGCGGCTCGGCACTTACGGCGTCTTCAGGCTGGCCCATGCGCTGTTCCCGGCGATGGTCGAGCGGGCCAAGACCGGCGCGCATGGTACGCTGCTGGTCACCTCGGCGACGGCGGCAGTGCGCGGCAATGCCGGGCAGCACAGCCACGCCGCCGCGATGGGCGGGCGGCGGATGCTGTGCCAGACGCTCAATGCCGAATTCGCGCCCAAGGGCGTGCATGTCGCGCATGTGGTGGTCGACGGCGCGGTCGATGCCCCCGACACGCTCGGCAAGCTGCTGGGCGACAAGTACGAGGCGTTCAAGACGCAGAAGGGCAGCGAAGGGATCATCGATCCCGCCGCTCTGGCGGAGACCTATTGGCACCTCGCCCACCAGCCGCGCAATTGCTGGACCCACGAGGTTGATGTGCGGCCATGGACCGATGTCGCGTGGTGGAACGACAATCCCGATCCACAGATCGATTCGCGCGGCAAGGGGCTTGCGGGGCCGCCGCCCGTTCAGGATTGAAGCGGGAAAGCTGAAGTTGGAGACACAGGTTACACTGTCCAGAACACAAAAACCTGGTCCCTGCAGACGGGTTTGTCAGAAAGCGGCGAAGGGGGTGGTGGCAGGCCATGCCCAAAGCTGGCACGCGGCAAGCGTGTAGGAAAGCAGGTTACCCCCGCCACTCGCGCCGTTCTTCGGCAGCGCGCAGCACTTCGTAGCTGGTCTGAATCAGCTGGAACTGCTTCGCCGCCTCGGCATCGCCCGGCTTCACATCGGGGTGAACTTCCTTGGCGCGGGCGCGGTAGGCTTTCTTGGCCGCATTGAAATCGGCATCAGGCTCCAGCCCCAGCACTTCCAGCGCGCGCATTTCGTCAGCCGAGCGCGAGCCATCGCCTGACCCTGCCCAGCCGTAATGCGCGCTTTCAGTATAGCCGGAGGTTTCCTGCTGCTCGGCCCGGACGCGCTCTTCCTTCTCGGACTGCTCCAGCCCTTCGAAATAATCCCACTTGGAATTGTATTCCGCCGCGTGGCGTTGGCAGAAATACCATCGGTCGCGGCTGTTGGGGGCCTTGGGCGCGGGGCAATTGCCCGGTTCAGCGCAGCCGTGCCGGTCGCAGATGCGCACCTGCGTGGCTTCCTGCGACGAGCCATAGGCCCGCCAGCGCGGGAATCCCCAATCGAGCGAGCGCTTGGCGCGGCTCACCGGGAATCACCGCAAGCGCGGGGCGACATGGCGTTGGTCGATTGCATCAGGCCGCCAGTCTAGGGCAGGTGGCGCCAATTGGGAAGGCGTGAGAACGCGGGAACCAGTTGCAATGTGAAATGTTGCATTGCAATAGTCCCTCAGGCAATGATCGCGCCTGCCCTACCCGAAGGATCGCGCCGTGAGCCCGCAATTGACCGTTTCCAGCCTGTTTTCAGTGCTTGCGCTGGCGGCGCTCTGTATCCTTACCAACGCGCGCGATTGGGACCGCGACGATGCGCCGGTGATCGCCCAGCAGGCCGAGCTTGCGCCCAGCCTGCTGGAAGGCTGATCATCAGTTGATGATGACCGATGCGGCGCGGCGGTTCTGCGCCCATGCGCTTTCATCCGAAGCCAGCGCAGCCGGACGTTCCTTGCCATAGCTGACAACGGCAATGCGGTTCGCATCGACGCCCAGCCCGACCAGATAGTTCTTGGCCGAATTGGCGCGCTTCTCACCCAGCGCCAGGTTGTATTCGCGCGTGCCGCGTTCGTCAGCATGACCTTCGACGGTAAAGGTGATCTGCGGATAGCGCGCAAAATACTGCGCCTGCGCCTGCAAGGCGGCGGCATCCTGCGAATCGATGTTGAACCGGTCGGTATCGAAGTACACCGTGGTCGACGAACCTACCGCTTGGGCGAAGTGCTGCTGGGTGCCGACGCTCGGTCCGGTGGGCTGCGGCTGCGGCGTGGTCTGCACCTGGGTCACCCGCTCCTCCGGCAGAGGCGGCAGCACCTCGGGCGCCTTCTTGGCGCAGCCTGCAAGGCCAATGGCCGAAGTCAGCAGCAGGATCGTGGCAAGCTTGGTGTTCATCGCTTGGTTCCTTTCAGTCGTAACGGGGAGGCGAAAATCAGGGGCGGATCGGGCCCCATGCCGGGTCGGAGGCATCGACCGGGGTGGGCAGGCGGCGTTCGTTCTGGCCGGTCAGATCAACCTGCCAGATGCCCGAACGCCCGGTGTTCTTTTCGGTGCGGAAGAACTGGATGATGCGGCCATTGGGTGCCCAAGTGGGGGCCTCGTCCTGCCAGCCGCGGGTCAGCACGCGCATATTGCCGCCGCTGGTGTTCATCACGCCGACGTTGAAATCGCCTGCGATCCGGGTGAAGGCAATCTGATCGCCGCGCGGGCTCCATTCGGGCGTGGCGCAGCGCCCGCCGAAAAAGCTGATGCGCTTCTGGTTCCGGCCGTCGGCATCCATGATGTAGCATTGCTGGCTGCCCGACCGGTCGCTTTCGAACACAATCTTGGTGCCATCGGGCGAGTAGCTGCCGCCGACGTCGATCCCGGGATTGTCAGTCAGCTTGGTGATTGTCCCACCAGTCGCTGGCACGCGGTAGATCTCGGTATTGCCCGCCACCGCCATCGAGAACAGGATTGATCGGCCATCAGGCGACCAGCGCGGCGCGATGGTGGGGTTACGGTTCTCCGTCACCAGCGTCTGCTTGCCGGTGCCGATGTCATAGACATAGATGCGCGGATTGCCGTCGACATAGCTGAGGTAGAGGATCTTCGCATAGTCGGGCGAGTAACGCGGGGTGAGCGCGGTGGCGCTGCCCAGCGTCAGGAAGCGGTGATTGGCCCCGTCGCTGTCCATCACGGCGAGCCGCTTGACCCGGCGGTCCTTCGGGCCGGTTTCGGCGATATAGGCGATGCGGCTGTCGAAGAACGGGCTTTCCCCGGTCAGCCGCGCGAAGATCAGGTCAGAGCACTTGTGCGCCGCGCGCCGCCAATCGGCCGCGCCGACCACCCAGCCTTCGCGCACCAGCTCATCCTGCAAGGCGACGTCATAGAGGTAGCAGCCGACCACCAGCTTGCCATCGTCACGCGCGCGGACATAGCCATGCACCAGCATCTCGGCGCTGCGCCCGCTCCATGTGCCGAAGGATGGCGCGGTGATTTGCGTGAAGTCAGGTTGCGGCAGGCTGTCGGGGCCGACCGGCTTGAACAACCCGTTGTTGCGCAGATTGGCGGTGATGACGCGTGCGACTTCGCGCCCCAATGCGCCGGTGCCGTCGGCGTTGGCGGGCGTGGGTCGTTCGCGGTCTGTGGCGAAGGCGGGGATGGCGATGCCGATATCGGACCAGTCGCTCTCGTCGGTTACGGTGCCGCGCAGCGGGCCATCATCCTCTCCCTCAACCGCAACACTCTCGACCGGCTGATCATCGCCAACCGGCGCGCCCAGATCCTGCGCGGCGGCGGGCACGGCCAGCATGCCGGCGGATAGAAGCAAAAGAAGCTTTTTCGTCATGTCAGAGCCTTCGGTCGAATTGCCATTCGAGATCGTCCCATCGACTATAGAACGGCTCGGGCAGCTTGAAAGGGGCGGCCAGCTGGACCGCACGAATAGCGCGTTCGCAATGCAGGCCCGCTTGCGGGCGGTTGGATTCGGTGATGCTGCCCGCGTTGGTCGTGCAGCTGGGGCGGCCCTTGAGCGTGCCGTCCGGATTGAGCTGCCAGCGCACGATGGAAACGAGCAGCTCTGCCTCTACCCCATTGGGCGCGGTCCAGTTTTTCTTGATCTGCCGGGAAATCGCTGATCGCAAATCGGCGGCTTCCTTGGCGCCGAAGGTGGCGGCAGGCGCGCGGGTTTCCTGCGTGGTGGTGGAGCTGCCCTTGCCCTCAAGAAAATCCTCGCCGATCAGGCTGCCGCCGCCCTTTGCCGCCGCTTTGGCGGGCGGTGTCGCAGGCTTGGACGGCGTGCGGTCGGGGCGAGAACGGTCGCGAGTGGGCGCGGGCGTGGTCGCCGTGCTGCGGGTGGCAGGCTTGGGCTTGGGCGGGGTCGGCACGGGCCGCGCGGCGGGCTCGGGCTTGGCCGCTTCTGGTGCAGGCGCGGGCGTATCGGACAGCGTCGGCGCGATCGCGGCGCGGCTTTCAGGCACCGGATCGGGCGAGGCCGCCTCCAGCCCCACTTCCGTCGCGAGGCTCACATTGATCCGCTCGGGGAACATCACCACTTCGGTCCGCATGGTCTGCATCGCCAGCAGCGTCGCGAGCGCCGCATGCAGCACCACGGCGGCGGCCAGGCCGACCTTTTCCTCGTTCCGGAACGCGAGCTCTCCCATCGTGCCTTTCCGACTATGGGGCCGAAACTGAACCATCGGTGACCAGCGCGATCTGAGTAAAGCCTGCACGGCCCAGTTCCCCCATCACCTGCATCACCCGGCCATAGTCCAAGCTGCGATCCCCGCGCAGCACCACGGCGGGCGGCTCACCCCCGCGCTGCAATGCTTCGAGCGCCGCGGCCAATCCACCCGCAGGCACGGCCGCATCCTCGATATAAATCACGCCTGCGCGGTCGACCGAGACGGTGATCTGGTCGGGCTGCTCTTCCACCGCCACAGCACGGCTTTCGGGCAATTCCACCGGCACGCCCACCGCAGGCAGGGTGACGGTGACCATGAAGATGATCAGCAGCACCAGCATCACGTCGACCAGCGGGGTGACGTTGATCTCGGACATGGCAGCGCGGCGCGAACGCTTGCTGCGACGGCGGGAAGAGAGGTTCATTGCCATTGCTCAGTCCTCCCCGTTCGTGTCGAGCGTAGTCGAGACACCTGCGCCAGTGCCTCTCGACTTCGCTCGAGGCGAACGGATCTTTTGTCTTTCCATCACGCCCGATCCAGCTCCCTGCTCAACCCCGTGTGGAGCTTGTCGGCGAAGCGTTGCAGCTTTGCCTCGTAACGGTCCACCGATCCGCCGAAGCGGTTATAGGCGATCACCGCGGGGATGGCGGCGAACAGGCCGATGGCGGTCGCAAACAGCGCCTCGGCGATGCCGGGAGCCACCACCGCGAGGCTGGCGCTCTGCTGCGCGCCGATCTGGAAGAAGCTATTCATGATCCCCCACACGGTCCCGAACAGGCCCACGAAGGGCGCGACCGAGCCGACAGTTGCGAGGAAATTGAGCCGCCCGGCCAGTTCATCGGCTTCCTCGGCTATCTGGCTGTCCATCGCCGCGGCGATGCGCTGGCGGGTCGCGTCGCGGTCAACCGGCTGCTTGGCGGTCGATTTGCGCCATTCGTCAAGCCCGGCGGCCGCCACGCGCGCGGAGGGCACCTCCTTGCGCATCTGCTTGGTGAGCAGGCCCTCCCGATCGCGTTGCTCCCAGAATTCGGCTTCGTAGTCGCGCGATGTCTTACCAAGCTTGCCGATCCGTAAGGAGAACGAGACGATGATCATCCACACCCACACGCTCGCCAGCAACAGGCCCACCATCACGGCCTGCACGATGATATCGGCTTCAAGAAACAGTTCGACCGGATCAAGCCGGGTCGGGGCAGTGGCAGCAGCGGCAGCGCTGAGCAGGGCGAGCGTCACAGGTCAGTTATCCTCATTCATGAAAGTCTGGAAAGCGGCGCGCCAGGCGGCGGGCTGACGGCGCGGGCGGCCATCGAGGGTGATGAAGCCGACGCGAAGGCTGGCTTCGCACAGCGTGTCGTCACCACGGCGCGCAATCTGGTGCATCCGGCAGGATGCCGCGCCGAGTTCGGTGCAGCGGGTTTCTATCACCACATCGTCATCAAGCTTGGCGGGGCGGAGGTATTTCAAATTGACCTCGGACAGCGCATAGGCGCCCTCCCCGCTCTCGATAGCCGCGCGCTGATCGATGCCGAGCAGGCGCAGCAGGTCTGATCGGGCGCGTTCGAACCAGCGCAGGTAATTGGCGTGGTAGGTGATCCCTGACAGGTCGGTATCCTCGTAATAGACGCGCACCGCATAGAGGTGTCGCGCACCAACAAGGATGCCGCCGGGAGGATGGGGAGAGGTCATCACGCGCCACCTAGCGCAGCGGGGATTCGCTGCAAAGGGCGGTGTTCAGGTTTGTCGATGAATGGCAGTGGAATGGGGTTAGCTTACCTTCATTTCCATGTGCGCCCCCGCGCAGGCGGGGGCCTCAGGCGATACATCATGAGATCCCCGCCTTCGCGGGGATGCACCAAAGGATTAGGAACGCCGCGCGATCATCGGCCCCAATGGCTCTCCGCCGAAGATGTGGACATGCAAGTGCGGCACTTCCTGCCCGCCATGCGCACCGATATTCGCCATCAGGCGGTAGCCGGGCTCGACCAGCCCCTTGGCGCGGGCCACTTCGCCGACCGCGCGGATGAAGCCGGCGATTTCGGCATCGGAGGCCTTGGCGCTGAAATCGTCCCAGCTGACATAGCGGCCCTTGGGCACCACCAGCGTATGGACTTCAGCCTGCGGGTTGATGTCCTCAAAGGCGAAGGCCCAGTCATCCTCGTAGACTTTGCGCGAGGGGATTTCTCCGCGCAGGATTTTCGCGAAGATATTATTGTCATCATACGGAAGGGTCGGGTCGATCGGCATGGGGTTCACTCCTTGCGGGAGGCTTTTTCGGCGAGGCCGGACAGCCCTTCGCGTCGGTCGAGTTCGGCGAGCACAGCGCCAAATGGAACACCCTTTTCAGCAAGCAGCACCAAGAGATGGAAGATCACATCTGCCGCCTCGCCCACCAACTCGGCCTCGTCGCCCGCGAGCGCGGCAATTACCGCCTCGGTGGCTTCTTCGCCGAGCTTTTGGGCGATTTTCTTGAGCCCCTTGGCGTGGAGCTTCGCTACGTAACTCTCCTCGGGCGAGGCGGTGAGGCGCTGGGCGATGGTCACTTCAAGGCGGGTGAGGGTTTCGGACATGTAACAACTCTCGTCATTGCGAGGAGCCGCAGGCGACGCGGCAATCCATGATCGGACGTGGCCGCAAGCAGCACGATCAGTCCATGGATTGCTTCGCTACGCTCGCAATGACGAAGTTTCAACCGCGCGCAGGCAAGCCTGCCGCCCGCAGCGCCGCGTGGGCTTCAGCGATGGTGTGGTGGCCGAAGTGGAAGATACTCGCCGCGAGAACGGCGCTGGCGTGGCCCTTCACCACCCCGTCAACCAGATGATCGAGGCTGCCCACGCCGCCGCTGGCGATCACCGGCACACTGACTGCATCGGCAATCTCGCGGGTCAGATCGAGGTCATAGCCGCGCTGGGTGCCGTCCCCGTCCATCGATGTGACGAGCAGTTCGCCTGCGCCCAAGTCCGCAACCTTCAGCGCATATTCGACCGCGTCGATCCCGGTCGGCTTGCGGCCGCCGTGGGTGAAGATTTCCCAGTTCCCGCGCGGCGTGCGGCGCGCATCGACGCTGGCGACGACGCATTGGCTGCCGAAGCGTGCGGCAACCTCGCCCACCAGTTCGGGCCGGGCGACGGCGGCGGAATTGACCGCTACCTTGTCGGCCCCTGCCAGCAGCAGCGCACGCGCATCCTCGGCGCTGCGCACCCCGCCGCCGACCGTCAGCGGCATAAAGCACACCTCCGCCGTCCGCCGCACCATGTCGAGCAACGTCCCGCGCCCTTCGGGGCTGGCGGAAATGTCGAGAAAGCACAGCTCATCTGCGCCCGCCGCATCATAGGCGCGCGCCTGCTCGACGGGATCGCCCGCGTCCTTGAGGTCGACGAAGTTCACGCCCTTGACCACCCGCCCATCGGCGACATCGAGGCAGGGGATGACGCGGATGCGGACGGTCATGTCTCGGCCCCTCTCCAAGCTACGCTAGCCGCTAGCGCGGCAAGCTGCGCTATCCTCTCCCGCAAGGGGAGAGGAGATAAGCGGCGCACCTCCTCTCCCCTTGCGGGAGAGGATACGAAGGCTTGGCAGCTTGTCTGCCTAGCCGGAGTTGGAGAGGGGCCGCTCACGCCCGCCCCTCCGCTCTCTGGCCCATTGCAATCGCAGCCGCCAGATCGAGCCGCCCTTCATAAAGCGCGCGGCCCGTGATGACCCCCTCGATCCCCTCATGAGCGTGGAGCGCGAGCATGTGGATGTCGTCCAGCCCCTTCACCCCGCCGCTGGCAATCACCGGGATGCCGACTCGGCGCGCGAGGTCTACGGTCGCCTCGATGTTCACACCCTTCAGCAGGCCATCACGGCCGATATCGGTGAATAGTAGCGAGGCGACGCCCGCGTCTTCGAACCGGCGGGCGAGATCGACCACGGGGACATCGGAGACTTCAGCCCAACCTTCGGTCGCGACCATGCCGTCCTTCGCATCCACCGCGACGACGATGCCGCCTTCCCACTCGCGGGCCATGTCCTTGACGAATTCGGGGTTCTTGAGCGCCGCCGAGCCCATCACCACCCGCGCCACGCCGAGGTTGAACCAACCCTCGACCGCCGCCGCATCGCGGATGCCGCCGCCCAGCTGCACATAGCCGGGGAAAGCTTCGATGATCGCCTCGACCGCTGCGCGGTTGCGGCTTTCGCCCGCGAAGCTGCCGTCGAGATCGACCACGTGGAGGTGCTCGGCGCCCGCCTCGGCGAAAATCATTGCCTGCGCTGCCGGGTTGTCGCCGTAGATCGTGGCGCGCTCCATATCGCCCTCGGCAAGGCGCACGACCTGGCCGCCCTTGAGATCGATGGCGGGGAAGATGATCACCTGAAGCCCCTCCTCTTTAGGGGAGGGGTTGGGGTGGGGGCTTTCATCATGGTGCAGCGCTTGCTTGACGGCCCCACCCCCGACCCCTCCCCTGAAGGGGAGGGGAGTAGCTTCACGGATACCATGCCAAAAACCTTTCCAGCGTCGCCAGCCCGTAAGCCTGGCTCTTTTCCGGGTGAAACTGCACGCCGATGATATTCCCCCGCGCCACGGCAGCGACCAACCCCTCGCCATGATCGGTCATCGCTGCAACGTGATGCGGGTCGGTGGCGGCGAAGTGATAGGAGTGGAGGAAATAGGCCTCGCCCTCCTCGATCACGGCATGTGTCCGCGCGTGGGGCAGCATGGCGACATCGTTCCAGCCCATATGCGGCACCTTGATCGCGGGGTCGGTTGGCTGGATCAGCCGCACCTCGCCGGGCACCCAGCCGAGGCCGGGATGCGCGCCGAATTCGAGCCCGCGATCCGCCAGCAGCTGCATCCCCACGCAAATGCCCAGGAACGGCGCTCCGCCCACATGAACGCGCTCAGTCATCGCCTCGATCATGCCTGGCAGCGCCCGCAGCCCATCGGCGCAAGCCAGAAACGCGCCAACGCCGGGCAGCACGATCCGGTCAGCCGCGCGCACCACATAGGGATCGGCGGTAACGGTCACCTGCGCACCCGCTGCCATCAAGGCGTTGTGAACCGAGTGAAGGTTGCCCGCGCCGTAATCGATCAGCGCGATAACCTCAGCCACTGAACGCCTCCAGCCCCGGGCCGAGAAAGCGTGGGGTCCATTCGGTGATGGCGAGATCGGCCAGTTGGTGGAGCATGAAGGGATCGGTCATCAACAAAGCCTCGGCTTCGGCGCGCGTTGGCGCTTTGACGAAGATCAGCCCGCCGTCACGCGGCTCGCGCGGGCCCCAGGCGAGGAAGTGGCCTGCCGCGTGCCCGGCCTTGAGCCAGGCGAGATGATCGGCCAGCACCGCGTCGATCCGCTCAATCGGGACAATATAGGTCAGCGAGGCGATGAAGATGCTAGCCACCCAATTGCCCCTTGGTGCTCGGGATCGCCCCGCCCTTGCGCGGATCGCGCTCCACCGCCTGCCGCATAGCGCGAGCAAAGCCCTTGTAGAGGCTCTCGCAGATGTGGTGGTTGTTGCTGCCGTAGAGCAGTTCCATGTGCAGCGTGATTCCCGCCGCCTGCGAGACGGAGTGGAACCAGTGTTCGATCAGTTCGGTATCCCATTCGCCGAGGCGTTCCTGGGTGAACTTCGCCTTCCACACTAGGTAGGGCCTCCCTGAGATATCCAGCGCCACACGGCTGAGCGTCTCGTCCATCGGCGAATAGGCCGCGCCGTACCGCCCGATCCCGGCCTTGTCGCCCAGCGCCTGCGCAATCGCCTGCCCCAGCGCAATCGCCGAATCCTCGGTGGTGTGGTGCTGATCGACATGCAGATCGCCCGCCACCTTCATCGTCACGTCGATCAGCGAATGGCGGCTGAACTGTTCGACCATGTGATCGAGAAACCCGATCCCGGTCGAGACGTCATAGGCGCCGGTGCCGTCAAGATTGACGTGAATCGCGATTTTCGTCTCGGTGGTGTTGCGCTCAACCGAGCCGGTGCGGGCAGGAAAAGTGGCCATGTCCCGCGCTATAGTCCGCTTGGCCCACATGACAAGCATCGTAGGCCAATGCGCTAAAGGGCTTGACCAAGCGGGCGCGTCCCGCCACGAATCCGCAAGCCATGAACCCAGACGCACCCGATAGCCTGATCCCCTATGACGAGATCGTGCAGGAAGCCCTGCGCGCAGTGGTGGGCCGGGTGCTGGGATCAATCGTCAGCGGCGGCGGCACTTTGCCCGGCACGCACCATTTCTACATCACCTTCAAGACCGGCGCGCCGGGGGTTTCGATCCCACCGCATCTGCGTGAGCGTTTCCCCGATGAAATGACCATCGTGCTCCAGAACAAGTTCTGGGATCTCGAAGTCGGACCGCAGGGCTTTTCGGTCGGCCTGACCTTCAATCAGGTCCCGGCCAAGCTGCAGATCCCCTTTGCCGCGATCACGGCCTTCGTGGACCCAGCGGTCGATTTCGGCCTGCAATTCCAGGCGGCAGTGGACGAGTTGGCGCCCGAAGCGCATGAGGATGCCGAGAATGACGGCACTGATCCCGACGGCGATGGCGATGGTTCGAACGTCGTCTCCATCGACTTCGGGCGCAAGAAATAGCCATCATGGCCCGGCTCGGACGAGCAGCCAAGGGTGCCAAGCGCGGCGGCATGGCCCCGCGGGGCGCGATGGCACCAATCGAAGCCAAGCCCACCGCCCCCGGCGGGCTGCCGCTGCCCAGCCCGATGGCCGGGACCAATCTCATCATCGCTGACATCGTTCTGCGCGCGGCGGGCGGTCTGCTGCGCAACCGGATGACCAAGGGCATGCTGGTCGCCAGCTATGACAAGGCCAAAGCGGACAAGCTGGTCGATGGCCGATCGATCGCGACGAGTTTGGCTTTATGGGGCGCAAGCCGCCTCGCCACCCGCTCGCCGGTGGGCCTTGCGGTGGTGGCAGGCGGACTCGCCGCCAAGGTGCTCTATGACCGCGGAAAGCGGCTAGAGAGCAAGCGCCGCGGGCGCAAGCGGGCCAAACCGGCTGCGGACAGCGAATCCTGACCACCCCTTGATTTTTCCCCACGGGTTAGGGCAACGGAACCTATGGGCGATACCACCTCACACAATTCTGCCGACCAGCTGCACCGCCGCGGGCTGATGTTCATCCTGTCCTCGCCCTCGGGCGCGGGCAAGACAACGCTGTCGCGCATGCTGCTGGCGGCGGATAGCGAGATCAAGCTGTCAGTCTCCGCCACCACCCGCCCCCCGCGTCCGGGCGAGGTTGACGCGGTGCATTACCACTTCGTGTCCGACGAGCGGTTCGACGCGATGGTCGAGGAAGACGACTTTTACGAATGGGCGCATGTCTTCGGCTACCGCTATGGCACGCCCAAGGGAATGATCCGCGCCGCGCTGAAGGAAGGGCAGGACTTCCTGTTCGATATCGACTGGCAGGGCACACAGCAGCTGTACCAGAAGGATCAGCAGGATGTGGTGCGGGTGTTCATCCTGCCGCCCTCGATCGACGAACTCCACCGCCGCCTGCAAGGCCGCGCGACCGATAGCGCCGAAGTGATCAACGCCCGCATGGAACGCGCCCGCGCCGAAATCAGCCATTGGGACGGTTATGACTATGTCATCATCAATGATGATGTCGACGTGTGCTTCGAAAAAGTGCGCGCGATCCTTGAGGCCGAACGCATGAAACGCGCCCGCCAGACCGGGCTGATCCCGTTTGTGCGCGGGTTGATGGGGTAGCGGCGAAATCGGTTGGCGCGATTTTTTGCTGAAAAATCTATTGATTGCGTAAAAAGCCCGACTTAAAGTTCTTGTAGGATTTCATGCAAGAGTGGTCGTAGCCCATGCCAGATTTCTTTGCAGGCAACCGCATTGGCGCAACCTAACAGGTCCGCGCTTCGACGTCGGGCGAATTCGTTTCATCCTCGCCGCGCTCCGCGATCGCTACGCTCGATGGCGGCGGATATGTGGTCATCTATGAGGGCGGCCCGTTACAGGCGCGCATTTACGACAGCAATGGCGAAGCCGTTGGCGAACCCATCGCTCTGTCAGGAACGGTAGTCCCCGATGTGGTCGGCCTTCCCGGAGGCGGATTTGCCGTCACGTGGATAAATGCAAACCGCGTGGAAGCGCAGCTCTTCGACGCGCAGGGCGTAGCAACCACTTCCGTATTCAGCGTCGGAAGCAGCACCTTCCCGCAATCGGATCCAGACGTGACGGTGCTCGAGAACGGCAACATAGTTTTCGTTTGGTCGCTCAACACGACGTCTGCTGGGATCCGGTCCTCCATTCGTGCGCAAGTATTTAATGCTAACGGGCAGGCTGAATCGAACGAGCTGACAGTCGTCCAGAATTCCACGCTGAATTCGTTCCTTCCTGAGGTCTCAGCACTTGCAGACGGGGGCTTCGTCATAGGTTGGGGCAATGGCACGCCGGGCAGCTTCAGGGATACACTTGCGCAGGCATTCACCTCCACCGGGACGCCGCGCGGTGGGTTAGTGACAGCGCCCGGGCCGGGCAACGAGGCGTATTCGGCCCGCGAGGGCGTGGTTGCCGGATTACCGGACGGCAATTACATATTTGCTTGGACCGAAGTTACGGTCAACGATGCGGGTACGGCACTCGAATCACGAGCCATGTGGGTGCGTGTCACGCCCGAAGGTTCGCTGATCGGTGTGCCAGCCCAGCTCGGTACGCGACAGTTCGACGCTGGAGAGCCCGAGATAGCGGTGAGCGCCGACGGTTCCTTCATCATCACGTGGCGCTCGGATGTGCCCAGCCCCGACGGGCAAAGCGGCACGCGCAATATCGGCGATATCAGGGCACAGCTTTTCGCAGCGGACGGAACGGCGATTGGCGAAGCATTCACCGTAAATAACGTGCTGGATCGCGGGCAGCTGACGCCCGCGATTGCAACCTTCGGGTCGGATGATTTCGCCATCATCTGGCAGAACCACCGGAGCGACTTCGACCAGAGCCAAAATGTCCAGCTACGCAATTTCTACTCTGTGACAAACGCCGACGACGCCAGCAACGTGATTGCAGGCAGCGCGGGCGTTGATTTTATCCGTGCGCTGGGAGGTGCTGACCTCGTCACCGGCGGCCTCGGCAATGACGTGCTCGATGGCGGCAGCAATATTGATACGGCGATCGTATTCGGCGTTAGCTCCTCCTATACCGTCACCCAGACGTCGACCGGCGTGTTCCGGGTGGTTGGCGCGGATGGCACCGATACGCTGACCGGGGTCGAGTTCCTCCAGTTCGATGACCAGACCTTGCGCCTGCGCCCTGGCACGGGGGTGAGCGTCAACTTCAACACCTCTGATCGCACGGTCTATCAATCCGCCTTGAACGCCATCCGCGATTTCGATGGCAATGCGCTGGGCGGCAATGGCTCGTGGCTGCGGATCGGGTCGGCTGATGTGAACGGTGACGGTGACATTGATCAGATCATCGTCAACCGCGCGCTCGGGCGCTTTGCCACCGTGGGCACGGCACCCGATGGGCTGG
>JAESGE010000199.1_pt1 | contig 30084 bp, 27 predicted proteins | sample 9269601 | NCBI WGS metagenome assembly JAESGE01 (sample SAMN14515569, study PRJNA621662) | algae metagenome | isolation source: Tolypothrix brevis GSE-NOS-MK-07-07A and co-occurring heterotrophs from wet... | place: USA: Grand Staircase Escalante National Monument, Utah | collected 2006-04-16
TCGGCTCATCACATCCTGGGGCTGGAGCAGGTCCCAAGGGTTTGGCTGTTCGCCAATTAAAGTGGTACGTGAGCTGGGTTCAGAACGTCGCGAGACAGTTTGGTCCCTATCTGCCGTGGGCGTCGATACTTGAAAGGAGTTGCCCCTAGTACGAGAGGACCGGGGTGAACATACCTCTGGTGTACCTGTCATTCTGCCAAGAGTGCCGCAGGGTAGCTATGTATGGACGGGATAACCGCTGAAAGCATCTAAGCGGGAAGCCTCCCTTGAGATTAGGTATCTTTGAACCGTGATAGACCATCACGTTGATAGGCCGGGTGTGGAAGTGCAGTAATGTATGGAGCTAACCGGTCCTAATAGTTCATATCATGCTTGAGAATTCGCACTGTCAACGACAGGCCTGCCCTTGCGGCATGCATGTCTTGCGGTGGAGAGTTACTCCAGCCAGATACGCCCTTTACCACTCACCCCCAGAAACTTTCTGGAACGAGTGTTGCATCGATTTAAAAACCCGCATCCACTGGCCCCATTGCTTGGTGGCCATAGCGTCTGTGACCCACCCGATCCCATCTCGAACTCGGCCGTGAAACCAGACAGCGCCGATGGTACTATGCCTTAAGGTATGGAAGAGTAGGTCGTCGCCAGGCATTGAAGCCGGTGGGAGCGGGGTTAACCCATTCACAAGTCAGAGGGCTGACCCGCAAGGGCGGCCCTTTTGGCGTCTTTGAGGCTTTCCGCCTCGTTGACGCGCTCTCTCAGGGTTAACCGAGGGAGCAGGCCAAACGGTTCCGCAGGAACCGCAAGGCCGGAAGCGAAGACGAAGTCGCAGCTGGCCAAAGGCCACCTGCACGGCCGCCCGCAGCGACGCGACCTTCAGGTCGCACGAGCGAGGAACGCCAGACAAAGGTTTATCGCGGGATGGAGCAGCCCGGTAGCTCGTCAGGCTCATAACCTGAAGGTCGTTGGTTCAAATCCAACTCCCGCAACCAACCGATAAAACCCAGCACAAGATGATCACGCCACGCCCGCAGCCTCGCTGCCGGGCGCTTTTGGTGTTGGCCGTATCAGCGCGTCAACCGCGCGCCCATTGCCTGCCCCATCCGCACCGGATCGCCTGCCTTCAGCCCGTCTAGCCAGGCTACCTGACCGGGTTCGAACAGCAGCACTACGGTTGATCCCAGATAGAACCGTCCCATTTCGTCGCCCGCGACAAAATCCCGCGTGTCGGGCCCAAAATCCTCGTGCACAACGCTGCGCCCGTGTCCGGTAAAGCGGTGCGGCCAGACGGTGTCGATCCCGGCGACGATCATCGCGCCGACCATCACGCTGGCAAAGGTTCCATCCGGCCCATCAAACAGGCAGGCGAGGCGTTCGTTGCGCGCAAACAGCCGATCAACGCCCTCTGCGGTCGCAGCATTCACCGAAAACAGGTCGCCGGGGACATAGGCGGTTGATTGCAGCATGCCCGATGCAGGCATGTGGACGCGGTGATAGTCCTTGGGAGAGAGGTAGATGGTGATGAACGATCCACCCTCGAACCGCGCCGCCACATCCGTGCCGTGGCCAAGCAGCTCGGCGGCAGTGAAATCACGACCTTTGGCCTGGAAGATCCGCCCGCCCGTGATGTTGCCCAATTGGCTCACCGCGCCATCGGCAGGGCTGAGGACGAATTTCTCCGCATCGGCCAGTGGCCTTGCGCCTTCCCGCAATTCCCGGGTGAAGAAGTCGTTGAAGCTGGCGAACTGCCCAAACCCGCGCGCTGCCTCGCGCATGTCGACATCATAAGCGGCGGCAAAGCGGCGGATCATCGCCTCGCGCAGCCACGGCCGCTCACTTGCGGCGAGCTTCCCCGCAAGGCGGGTGAGGGCGTGCTGGGGCAGAAGATGCTGGAGCAGAACGAAAGGTGATGGCATCGCCACCCTCTAGCCCGCCTCCACCAAGCTTCCTAGCCCGCGCGCACCCGGCTGAGGAACCCGCGCACCTGATCGCGCAGCAGCGCGGCCTGCGCTTCGAGCTCGTTGGCGCTGGAGAGCACCTGGCTCGCCGCAGCGCCGGTGGTGAGCGACAGCTCGCGCACGTCGGCAATGTGGCCCGAGACCCGCTCGGTCCCGCGTGCGGCCAGATCGATGCTTTGCGCCAGATCGCGCCCCGCGACCGATTGCTGATCAACCGCCGTGGCGATCGAGACTGCCGTTGTTTCGAGATCGCGGACCTGCCCGGCGATCGCCCGCAAGGCCTTGACGCTGGCGCCCGTGGTCGATTGCATCGACCGGATCTGGTCGGCGACCTTTTCGGTTGCGCGCGAGGTCTGCATCGCCAGTTCCTTGACCTCACTGGCGACCACCGCGAAACCGCGCCCGGCCTCGCCCCCGCGCGCCGCTTCGATGCTGGCGTTCAGGGCGAGCAGGTTGGTGCGCTGGGCGATGGTCTGGATCAGCTCGACAATCTGGCCCACTTCCTCGGCGGAGGCGGCCAACGCAGAGATCGTTTCATCCGCCTCGCCCGTGGCAACGGTGGCAAGACGGGCCAGCTCGCTGGACGATGCCGCCTGACGGCTGATCTCGCTGATCGAGAGCGCGAATTCATCGCTGGCAGCTGCGGCAGCCGTCGCGCCGGTATTGGCTTCTTCCATCGAGGATGCCACTTCGCCCGTGCGGCGGCTGGCTTCTTCGGCGCTGTTGGCCATACGGGTTGCGGTGGTGTGCAGCTGGCTGGATGCCGCTGCGACACCGCTGACGACATCGCCCACGGTGCGTTCGAACTGCTGCGCGACCTCGTCAAGCAGGGCAGACTTGCGCGCTTCGGCTTCGATCCGTTCGCGTTCGCGCTCCTGCTGCAATTGCAATTCCTGCTCGGCCTTTTCTGAACGTTCGCGCGCCCAGGTTTCCAGGCGGCGGCTGGCGCGCTTGAACAGATCGAGCGCGCGGATCATGGCGCCGATTTCGTCCTGCCGTTCGTTCCCGGCAATGTCGAAATTGCGGTCGCCATCGGCCAGCAGGGTCATTCCGGCGGTTATCTCGACCACCTTGCGGGAGAAATCGCGTGACAGGTAGGCAAGGCCCAGCAGCAACACCACGCCGCTCAGCACCATCAGCACCGCGATGGCCAGGATCAGGTCGAAGAAATAGCCGATCCCGGCAGTCTCGATCCGCTTGTCGCGCGCGGCGATATCGCTGGACAGCGCGGCGATGCTGGCAATGAGGCGGTCGCCCTGTACGGCAACATCCTGCGCAGCCGAATTGGAGGGGCGATTGCGACGGGCTGCATCGCCCGCCCGATCGAAGGCGGTGCGAAATGCGGAAAGCGCGTCCCGCAAAGCGCTCATGCGCGGCTGGAATTCATCCGCATTGCTGATCACCAGCGTTTCAAGCGCCGCGATGTCAGCCACCACGGCCGCTTCACTGGTGCGCTGGTCTTCGCGCCGCGCAGGGGTGGAGTCGTAAAGGGCAATGACCGAATGGTAGCGCAGCTCGCCCGCCTGCGATTGCAGATCGCCGGCTGCCACCACCGCCTCCTGCATCCAGGCAGAGGATTGGTAGCGGCTCCACAATTCAGACAGGCCGAAGCCAAGCACGAGCAAGGTCAAAACGCCGACGCCGAAGAACGCACCGAAAATGGTGTTGACCTTGTTGGCGATCGAAAGGTTGCGAAACCACGCCAGCCGTTCGAGCAGCGTGGTGCGCTCAGGCGCGGCAGGGGCGAGGGCGGGGCCGTCCATCTCCCAATCATCGCCGAAGGATTCGGATCGCAGCCGGGTCACGAACTCGGGAACGGCCTGTTCCTCGCGCCGTTCCTGCAGGCTCATCATGTTCATGCCGGAATTCCCCAATGCTAAAGACCGGCTATTTGTGAAGGAAAATCCTTTCCAAATGCTTGCACGCTAGGGGGAAATGCGCGTCAGCCAGCGCGCACCCGGTTAAGGAAACCCTGCACTTGCTGGCGCAATGTGGCCGCCTGCGTATCCAGATTGGTCGCGCTCGAGAGCACCTGCGTCGCCGCAGTGCCGGTGGATAGCGCCATGGTGCGCACGCTATCAATATGGCCTGCGACCTGCTCGGTTCCGCGCGCGGCGATATCGATGCTGCGCGCCAGATCATGTCCGGCCACGGATTGCTGATCGACCGCGCTGGCAATCGCAATGGCGGTTGATTCCAGCTGTTCGATCTGGCTGGCAATATCGCGCAGAGCGGTAACGCTGGCACCCGTGGTGGATTGCATCGCGCGGATCTGTTCGGCGATAAGATCGGTGGCGCGGCTGGTCTGGTTGGCGAGTTCCTTGACCTCGCTGGCGACGACCGCGAAGCCGCGCCCGGCCTCGCCCCCGCGCGCGGCTTCGATGCTGGCGTTCAGCGCGAGCAGGTTGGTGCGCCGCGCAATCGACTGGATCAGCTCGACAATCTGTCCGACTTCTTGTGCCGAAAGCGATAATGCTCCGATGGTGCTATCGGCCCGCCGCGCCGAAAGGCTCGCCTCGCGCGCCAATTCGGCAGACGAGGCCGCCTGACGGCTGATCTCGCCGATCGACATGGCAAATTCATCGCTTGCTGCCGCGGCTGCGGTCGCACCCACGGTGGCTTCGCCCATTGCGGCGGCGGCGGCGGCGGTTCCGCGGCTGGTATCATCTGCGGTGCGCGCCATCAGCGTCGCGGTGGATTGCAATTGGCTGGACGCGGCGACCACGCTGGTGACCACTTCGCCCACTGTGTGTTCGAATTGAGCGGCAATGCCGCGCAGCACCTGTTCGCGGTCAAGCCGGGCTGTTTCGGCATCGGCCTGCAATCGGCTCTGGGTTTCGAGCTCTGCCCGGTCACGTTCGGCTTGTTCGTGGCTCATCCGTTCGAGCCGTTGCCCGGCGCGGTGGAACACTTCAGTCGCCCTCGCCATCTGGCCGATTTCATCCTTGCGGTCCTTGCCGCTGATTGTGACGTCACGTGCCCCGGCGGCAATATTGCTCATCTGAGCCGCGATCGCCTTCAGCGTCCCACCCACCGTGCGGCTGAAATAGCGTTGCGCGAGCAGCGTGATCAGTGTGAGAGCCCCTGCCAGCACGATCCAGACGATCAACAGTCGATCGATCAGATCCCCGCCGCTGGTGGCAATGGCATCGGCATCTTCGCCAAGCAGCGCTGTCATCTCGTGCCCGGCGTCCTGTACGGCTTCGCTGGTGGAGGCAATCGCCAATGCCTGGCTTTGCCGCCGGACGATATCGCCGCGACTTCGGCCGAAGGCGTCAATTTCACGGCGAAGATCGGTCACACCGGCACGGATGAGGGACAGCCGATTAAAGGCCAGTATGTTGGTTTCGCGCAGACTCTTGTCCAGCGCAATTGTGGTGCTCTCTGCCGCATCCAGCGCATCGCGCGCTGATCGGGCACGCTCGCCGCTATTATCGCTGGCGAGCTGATCGGCATGGCGCCGCGCTTCGCCCAATTGAGCAAGCAGGCGTTCGGCCATCAGCGCCTGATCATGGGTGGCACGGATGCGATCACTGGTCGCGCCAAGTTCGAGGTAACCGGCGATCACAAACAGCCCGGCCGCCAAGGCAAAGGCCAGGTTGAAGCCGAAAAACAGCGTGATCTTGCTGCCAATGGGCTGGGCATCGAACCAATCGCGCAGCCGCGCTATCCGACCGAGGGACTGGCGCGGCGCGATCGCTGCGCTGCCGATCCGGTCAGCATCAAGGCTGATCGCAATCTCCTGCATCGCGCTCATGCGGCTTGTTCGCCCGGGTTGGCGCGCGCCTCTTGGCTGGTCTGATCGGCAAGCAGCCGGTCAATGTCATGCGCCGGCATCGCGCGATAATAGAGCCAGCCCTGGATCTGGTCGCATCCGGCGAGCCGCGCCAGTTCGGCCTGTTCGGCGGTTTCCACCCCCTCGGCGGCGACTCCCATGTTCAGCGCGCGGGCCAATGCGATCGAGGACAGCATCATCGCCCGGCTGGCATCGTCGACCCCCGCCAGTTCGATCAGCGAGCGATCAAGCTTCAGCTTTTCGAACCGGAAACGGCGCAGGAAGCCGATTGAAGCATAGCCCGTGCCGAAGTCATCGAGCGCAATGCGCACGCCGAAGCTTCTGATCACATCCAGCGCGCGTTCGGCCACCACTGGATCGAGCACCAGGCAGGTTTCGGTCACTTCCAGTTCCAGCCGGTGCGGCGGGAAGCCGGTTTCTTCCAGCACCTCGCCCAGCTTGATCGGGAATTCCGGGTTGCGCAGCTGCGCGGCGGAGATGTTGACCGACAGGGCAATATCACCCCAGCGCAGCGCATCAGCGACCGCCTGGCGCAGCACCCACAGGCCCAGCGGATTGATCAGGCCCGAATCCTCAGCCACCGGAATGAAGATGTTCGGACCAAGCGCCGTGCGGTCGCCGCGATTCCAGCGCAATAGGGCTTCCACCGCGACGATGCGGCTGGTTTCAGCATCGACCAGCGGTTGATAGGCAACGGCAAACTCGCCCGCTACAATCCCGGTGCGGATCTCGTCCTCGATCGCGCGCACCCGTTCGCGGCGGCGATCAAAGGTTTCGTTGAACCAGGTGCAGCGCATCTTGCCGCCACGCTTGGACATCGACATGGCGACATCGGCGCGGCGCAGCATTTCCGACGATGGCACGCGGGCGTTGGCAGTGCTGCGCGACAGGCCGATGCTGGCGCCCACCGCCACCAGATTGGGCCCGATAGACACCGGTGCAGCCATCCGTTCCAGCAGCGATCGGCACATCCCTTCCAGAATGGTTCCAGCGATCTTGCCGGTCATCACCGCCGCGAATTCATCGCCGCCAAGCCGGTAACAGCGCGCCTCCGCGCCGCAGCTATCGACAATCATTTGGGCGCAGACTTCGATCAAATGGTCACCGACCGCGTGGCCATAGTGGTCATTGACCTGCTTGAAGCTGTCGAGATCGATAATCGCCAGCGCCACTTCGCTGCCAGTGTCTGTGTGGAATTCAATGTCGGCGTGCAGTGTGCGGCGGTTGGGCAGGCTGGTTAGGCTGTCGGTGCCGCTGCGCGCTTCCAATTCCCGCACCGATTTGACACCGCTGCGTCCAAGCACAAACAGCACCGCGACATAGAGCAGGATGGCAGCAATCGCGAGCGCGGCCGGCGCGACAATCGCAACGCGATCAAGCGAACTGATCACCAGCACGAAGGCCGCGGTGGCCGCGCTCACGATGGCAAACGGGATCACCACCAGCCCGAACGGGGTCATATGCAAGGGAGGCTTCGCCGAGAACACTATAGTGGTTTCCCTTGAAGCAGGCGGCACTGGCGCCGCAGACTTCGTTCTGAGGTTAGGTGGGTTTGACTAAAGAACAGTAAATCAACGGCTCAGGCCGAATGGCGCTGAGCGGGGGTGATTGCTGGTGGCAAGGGCTCGAAAAAGCTCGCGCGGCGGGACGTGGGCACGAAGCGTTCGGTCTGCCCCACCACGGTTTCGCCCGCGCCGAGCATCAAGAAACCATCGGCAACCACCGCGTTCGACAAGCGGGCGAAGGCTTCGCTGCGCGTGGCCTGATCGAAATAGAGCAGCACGTTGCGGCACAGCACCAGATCAAACGGCACACGGCCCGGATGTGCGCCGAGGATATTGTGCTGACGAAAGCGCACCATTGCCCGCGCACCGTCGCGGATTTGCCAGCCGCCTGTGGTCTCATCAAAATGACGCAGCATCTGGGTTACGCCCAGCCCGCGCTGCACTTCGAACTGGCTGTAAAGCCCGCCGCGTGCGGCGTCGATCGCGCGGTGCGAGACATCGGTGCCGAGGATATCGATCGTCCACCCCTGCCAGCGCTCCGCCTGATCGGCGAACAGCATGGCGAGCGAATAGACCTCCTGCCCGGTGGAACACCCGGCTGACCAGATCGACAGCCGCCGGGACTGACGCCGCCGATCAGCCAATTCGGGCAGGATGTCGGCGGGCAGCTGATCAAAGGTCGGCTTGTCACGGAAGAAATAGGTTTCGTTGTTGAGCAGCGCTTCGACCACGTCTTGCGCCAGATCGCGGCCGCCAAGGCTGGCGGGCGGCATGGCGAGCATGCAGACGAGCTGATCGACATTGCTGATCCCCAGCTCGCGGAAAATCCCCGACAGCGCCGAATTGACGCGCCAGCGGCGGCTTTCCGAAAGGTGCTGCCCGGTGCGCGCGGCAAGCAGATCGGCAATAATCTGGTGCGAGGCTTCGCTGACGTCCACGATAGCGCTCTATCGCCGCCCGCTGCCGAGCATCGCTTCGGGTGCGCGTGACAGCGCCATCAGCCCGTCGCCCAGCCGTTCTGGCGTGGTGATGAGGCTGGCGAGACCCGCGCGGGCAACCGCGCCCGGCATGCCCCAGACGGCGCTGCTTTCGGCATCCTGCGCCCACACCGCGCCGCCGCTGTCGATCAGCGCCTGCGCCCCGATCGCTCCGTCGCGGCCCATGCCCGACAGGATCACGCCCAGGGCACGGCCATGGCAAGCCTCGGCGAGGCTGGCGAGCATCGGATCGACCGAGGGGACACAGTTACTGGGGCTGGGTGCCGTGCTGATCCGCGCCACCAGCCTATCGCGCTTGCGTTCGATCACAAGGTGGCCATCGCCCGGCGCAATCACGATCCGGCCGGGGCGGATGGCAAGCCCATCCATGGCGATATCCGCCGGTCGCCCACAGGCCATTTCGACCTGCCGCGCGAATACCGGAATGAACGAGTGGGGCAAGTGCTGCGTGATCAGGATTGGCCGATCAAACTCCGCCGAAAGCCGACGCAGCAGCAGGCCAAGTGCGTGGATGCCGCCCGTCGAAGCGCCAATCGCGATGACATCGGGCCGCCAGCTGCGCTGCGCGCGCACGGCCCGCACAAAAGAAGGTTCAGCCAGGGGTTGCGCGGCGCTTGCCGGATCGGGGCTGCGCATCCCAAGCGCCCGCACCTTGCCAAGCAACTGGCTGCGATATTCGTCATTGAACCCGCCCGGCAGCGGCTTCAGCAGCGTGTCGGCGGCCCCCATTTCGAGCGCGCTGAGGGTGTGCTCTGCGCCATCAACGGTCAGCGAGGACACCACCAGCACCTGCGGCGCGGCGGGTGTAGCGAGGATGGCAGGCAGGGCTTTTAACCCGCCGATGCCCGGCATTTCCAGATCCAGCAGCACCACATCAGCCGGGTTCCCGGCCAGTTGCGCCAAGGCCCCTTCCGCGCTGCTAGCGGTGCCGGTGACGACCATCGCCGGATCGCTTTCGACCATCCGCTTGAAGATCGTACGAACGGTCAGCGAATCATCGACGATCATTACCCGGATCGCCGCCGCTGCTCCGCGATGCGCAAAGGGGCGGGCGGTGCTGGCCTGTTGCCCGATCGACGATGGCGAATCAGAGGCAGGCGGTCGGGGTGGCTTCGTGGTCACGCAAACCCGACAAGCTGCAGCTTGATCTGCAAGGTTTCGTGATCGAACGGCTTCATCACATATTCGTCGGCCCCAGCGGCGATGGCTTCGCGGATATGGGCGACATCGTTTTCCGTGGTGCAGAACACCACCTTGGGCGCGTCCCCGCCGGCGCGCTGGCGCAGCGCCACCAGAAATTCGATCCCGGTCATCACCGGCATGTTCCAATCCAGCAGCACGACATCTGGCATCCCGGCCGCGCAAGCGTCCAGCGCCTGCTGGCCATCTTCCGCCTCGGCCACGGCAAAGCCGAGCGATTCGAGAATGTGCCGCGATACCCTGCGGATCACCCGTGAATCATCAACGATAAGGCAGGTTTTCATGGCGATTCCCGTGTTCTGTTCCGCCAACTTAATGGTGCGATGGTAAGCATTAGATTAAGCCGCTGTCTCGGCATCGCTGCGCACCAGCTCTGGCCCGGCCAACACCGCGGGCAGATCGATCAGCAGCGCCGGGCCAATCATGGTTTCGATCATGCCGGTGGCCACGCGTGACCATTCCGGCCCGAAACCGCCGGGCACTTGCCCGGGATCGCTGGCCGCAGTGGTGATATCTTCGATTGCGTCGACCAGCAGGGCATAGGCATGGCCGCCGTCGCTGACCACAGCGGCGCGATCGTCGCTGGGCCAGTCCTGCGCGGCAAGGCCAATGGCGAGGCGGCAATCGATCACCGTCAATGCCTGGCTGCGCAGGGCGGTGATCCCAGTGATATGCGCAGGCGCCCGTGGGATCGGGGTGATTGTGCCGATATCGATCACCGATTTGACATCAAGCGCGCTGAAGGCGCAGCGCCGCCCGCCAATCTGGGCGATCACCAGCAGGTGGCCATTCATCCCGGCGCTCATCCCTTCGCTCCCGCCTGCAAGGTCGTATCGCCGCGCGCCGCGCGGGCGAGGGCGGCCAGCAGGCTGTCGCGATCATAGCGGTAGATGGTGGCGCGGCTGTTCTTGCCATCGGGATGGTCGCGCAGCCGGATGACCGGACCGGGGGGCACGCGCCCCAGCGCTTCGGCCACTTCGAACACCTCTTCGAACACAATCGCGATGGTGCCCGGATCGGCCGCTGCGGGGTCCACCACCTCGTAGCCGGCAGAGGTGACCAGCGGTGCGAGGATGGTCCGCGCCCATTCGTCATCGGGCAGGGTGCAGCGCGGACGGTTGGCGGCGACCGGGGCCGCGCCGTGCTGCGCAAACAGGGCATGGCCATCGATCAGCGTCACCGGCGTTCCGGCCACCAGCGTCACGGCCTCGGCCATTGGGTCTTCGGGCACGGGGCTGAGCTCGGTGGAGAGCGCGACGGCATCTTCCACCTCGCGCACGGCAAAGAGCAGATCGCCCGCCCCGTCGCTCAACCGCAGCAAGCGCACCCGGGGTTGGGTCAGCGGCGCGTCAGGCAAGCCGATCAGGGGGAGGATCACCCCATCGATCACCACCCGCGGGCGTGGGCCGGACAGGTCGATGGCGCTGACCGGCGCGGTCTCGATCCGCTGCACCAGTTCCAGCCGCAAGGCGCAGCGCCGTCCGGCAAAATCGGTAAACAGCATCGCAAGCGGCACCTGCGTTGCCATGGCGGTGTACGCCAGTTCATCATCCGGGTGCAGCGCGCGCACGCGGGTTTCCGACACCAGATTGTGATCGGCAGCAATATTGGCGATGTCCAGCAGCAGCACGGGCTGGCCATCATCCAGCAAGGTCGATCCGGCGTAGAGCCCTGATTTCATGACCGCCGGGGCCAGCGGCTTGACTACGATGTCGCCGTGATTGTGGATCCGGTCCACCGCCAGCGCAAACAGATCGCCGCTGGCGAGCCGCAGCATCACCAGGGTCGGATCGTTGCGCGCGGCGTCGCTGACGGGCAGGCCCAGCACGTCGGCCAGCATCAGGCAGGGCACGCGGTTATCGCGGAAGGTGATCAGCGCAGCATCGCCCAATTGGGTGAGATCCAACGCCTTGGCCGAAGCCTGCACGATTTCCTCGACATAGGATTGCGGGATGGCGAAGCGCTGATCGCTCGCCTCCACCGTCAGCCCAGCGATGATGCTGAGGGTGAGGGGGATTTGCAGGGTGAATTGCGTGCCCAGCCCCGGTGTGCTCGCCACCTTGATGCTGCCGCCAACCTTCTCAAGGTTCTGGCGGACGACATCAAGCCCCACGCCCCGGCCCGAGACATTGCTGACCACCTCGGCGGTGGAGAAACCGGGTTCGAAGATCAGATTGAGCAGCTTGTCGCGGGGCATTGCGGCGCGTTCGGCCGCGGTGATCATGCCGGTGGCGATGGCCTTGGCCGCGATGCGTTCTTCATCCAGCCCACGCCCGTCATCGCTGATCAGGATCGCGATGGTATTGCCCGATTGGCGCGCGGCGATGGCCAGCATCCCGATCTCGCGCTTGCCACCAGCGCGGCGGGCGGCAGGGGCTTCGATCCCGTGATCAATGGCATTGCGGATGATGTGGGTGATGGGATCGCGGATCGTTTCGATCATTTCGCGGTCCAGCTCGACATCGCCGCCGTCCAGATCCACCAACACCTGCTTGCCGAGTTCGGCAGAGAGATCGCGCACCAGTCGGGGCAGCGCGCTCAGCAGGGTTTCGATCCGCTGCATCCGCATCCGGGTGATCGCATCGCGAACATCGGAAAGGATCGCGGTGAGGCGTTCGAACGGGCCATCGATGGTCGGCTGGTTCCCGGCCTGCCGCAGCCGGTGGGCGAGATCATTGCGCGCCAGCACCATGTCGCTGACGCCGCTCATCACCCGGTCAAGCAGGTCGACCGGCAGGCGAATGGTGCGCTGCGCAGCGGCAGGATCAGCGCGGCGGGCGGCGGGGGCGGAGTTATCGTTGTCAGGGGTGATTTCGGTGTCGGCTGGTTCGGCTTGGGCCGGGCCAGACCCAGCCTTGGCCCCCGTTGGGCCCGTGTCGATGGACGCTTCACGGGACGCATTGATCGCGTCGATCAGAGCCTGATCCCCGGCGTCATCGGTCAGCGTTTCGCCCGCCTCGATCGCGTCGATCATCAGGGCGATCCGATCGATGATGGCGAGCACCGCGGTGACCAATTGCTGATCCGCCTCGCGCCGCCCGGCCCGGCAGTCGCCCAGCGCATCTTCGGCCGCATGCGACAGGCTGGCGAGGCGCGGAAAATCGAAGAAGCCGCAATTGCCTTTGACGGTGTGAACAAAGCGGAAGATGGCATCCAGCCGCCTGCGATCAGCCGGGTCAGCCTCCCACGCGACGATTTCGCCGCTTGAAGCCTCCAGCATTTCTCGCGTCTCGGCGATGAAATCCGCCAGCAGATCGTCCATGGGGTGCGCGCCCTTTTCCCTAATGGACAGGGCTATGCAGCGGCTTTGGTTAAAATTGGCCTAGCGCTGCGGAATGCTGATCCCTTGATCAGGGCGGCGCCGGGTCAAGACATACCGCACCAGCACCACCGCCGAAACCGCACCGAACAGATTGGCGGCAAGCTCCGCCGTATAGATCGCGGCCGAGCCCATGCTGGGTTGCAGCACCAGCGCCACCGGCAGCATCACCAGAAACACCCGCACAATCGATTGGCCGAGCGCATAACCGGCCTTGTCGACCGCGTTCATGATCCCGTTGCCGACAATCAGCAGCCCGAACCCGGCATAGCCCCAGGCCGCAATTTCGAGATAGCGCGCAAATTCGGCGATCACTTGCGGGTCATCGGTGAATACCCGCGCGAAGCTTTCGCCAGCGGCCATCATGGCGATGGCAACGATCAGCCCCCACGCGACGCAGAAGCCCGCCGCATAGAGCGCCGCCTCGCGCGCCCGGCCATATTCCCGCCCCCCCCAGTTCTGCCCGACAATCCCGCCAATCGCGCCCGATAGCGCCAGCAGCGGCACGATCACGAAGCTTTGCAATCGTCCCGCCGCACCGAAGCCAGCGACAGCGGCCTCTCCCTCCAGCGCGACCAGCGCGGTCAGGATCGACAGGCCCAGCGGATTGATCGCGTTCGAGAAGGCCGCAGGCAGGCCGACGCGGATGATCGCCTTGGCTGGGTCAATCAGGCTGCAATGTCGCAGCAGGCCAAGGTTGAGCGGCAGGGACGTGCCGCGCAGCAGCATTATCGCGGTCAGCACGCCAATCGCCCAGCCGATGGCCGTGGCATAGGCAGAGCCGGCAATGCCGAAGCCATCGAACCCAAATGCGCCGGTGATCAGGATCGGGTTGAGCACCCAGTTCGCCGCGGCATAGGCGATGCTGACGGTGCTGGTCCGCTTCGCCTCCCCCTGACCGCGCAGCACGCCGTTGAAGCCCATGATTGTCAGGCTCAGGGGAAAGCCCATCGCATAGGGGGTCATATAGGCGCGGATCAGCGGCATCAGATGCGCAGGCGCATTCATCGCGGTGAAGATCACATCGATCGCCAGCCACAGGGCGAGGCCCATCACCGCACCGCACAGCACAGCGAAAACGATCCCGAAATTGGCGCGTCTTGCGGCCTTTTCCTGATCGCCTTCTCCCAGCGCACGGGCAACCACCGAATTGATGCCGACCATCACGCCTACACCCAGCGATGTGCTCGCGACCGAGACGGGAAAGATGAAGCTGATCGCCGCCAGAGGCTCGCTGCCCAATTGGCCGATGAAATAGGCGTCCACGATCCCGATCGACATGATCGCCGCCACCCCGATGATCGCGGGCAGGGTCTGATTGACGAGATGCCGTGGTATGGAGCCGCTGACGAGTTTTGCAGCGGTTGGGGCGGGCGCGGTCATGTGCTGTCAGGCGTAGCGGCCTCGCGCACGGCTTGCAAAGCATTCCCTGTGCGTGCGATAGCTGCGGGCAAGCAAAAACGTAAGAGGAATGGCCGATGGCGACGCAGCTCAAACCGGGGATCGAGTGCAGCAAGGAAGAGTGGCAGGCGCGGCTCGATCTGGCGGCGTGTTACCGCATTTTCGATCACCTCGGCTGGTCGGAATCGATCTACAACCACATCTCGCTGAAGGTGCCGGGGGAGCAGGATACCTTCCTGATCAACCCCTTCGGCCTGCTCTATAGCGAAGTCACCGCGTCGAACCTCGTCAAGATCGATGTCGAGGGCAATAATGTCGGCGGTTCGCCCTATATGGTGAACAAGGCGGGCTTCACCCAGCACGCCTATTTCCACAAGCACCTTGGCGGCCGCGCGGACGCGATCTGCCACGTCCACACCACCGCGACCATGGCCGTGGCGAGCCACAAGGATGGCTTGCTGCCGACCAATTTCTACGCCTGCAATTTTCAGGGCCAGATCGGCTATCACGATTTCGAGGGCGTCACCGTGCGCGCCGAGGAAGGCGAGCGACTGGTGCAGAACCTTGGCAATCACACCATTCTGATGCTGCGCAATCACGGCCCGGTGGTGATGGATCGCACGATTCAAGGCATGTTCGTCAAGATGTGGGCCTTGCAGCGCGCCTGCGAAATTCAGGTGGCGACGTTGAGCATGGGCAACCCCAACATCGTTCCGCAAGACGTGGTCGATGTGCATCAGCGCGATCTTGCCGTGATGAGCGGGCAGGGCGGCGCGGGGATGTTCGATTTCGAGGCGTGGAAGCGCCGCGTCGACAAGATCGACGATAGCTGGCGGCAGTAGCCTTCGGTTTGCACGGCTTGTTTCCTACTCGCACCGGAGCTGTCAGCATCGGCCCTATGACTGTGTATATGCCCCTTCTTGATGCCGTGATCGCATCGCTGGCAAGGGCGGGTTTTTCGCTTCTGGACAGTGTAACCTGTGTCTCCAACAGGTGCGAAACTGAACGTGGCGGGGTAAGCTGATGTCGCGCATGACCGTCAACGACCGGCCGGTCGAGTTCGATCTCGACCCCCGCATGCCGCTGCTCTATGCTTTGCGGGAGGCGATGAACCTCACCGGCACCAAGGCCTGTGGCGGCGGCACGGATTGCGGCGGGGCCTGCATGGTGCTGGTTGACGGGGTGGCGCTGCGATCCTGCGCGATCACCCTGGCTGAGGCCGAGGGGCGGATTATCGTCACTATCGAAGGGCTCTCGGCCGACCGTGCCCATCCGGTGCAGCAGGCCATGGTGGCGCAGCAAGCGATCCAATGCGGGTTCTGCACGCCGGGAATCGTGATCTCTGCCGCCGCGCTGCTGCTGCGCAATCCCGCGCCGACGCGCGAGGATATTGTCGGGGCTATCCCCAATATCTGCCGCTGCGGGGTCTATCCGCGGCTGATCAAGGCGGTCGAGCAGGCCGGACGTGTAGCGCTGCGACAAGAACGCATCAGCGCCGCCCCCGCGCCAGGCATCAGCGCCGAGGATGCGGCCAAGGCCGTCCCGGCGTTGCGGGTGTCAGCGCCCGAGTAAGCCTCAGAAGCGCCCGGAGATGGTGAAGCGCGCATTGAGCGGCGGGGCGACGGTGAATTCATCGGCCGAGTGCGCGGTCGGGAAGTAGAGTTCGTCGAACAGGTTTTCGACATTGACCTGCAAACGGAGGTTATCGCTCACGTCATAGAACACCGCCATGTCGACCCGCGCATAGGCGGGCAGGGTGGCGCGCTGATTGGCGGGCTGGTTCGTGCTGCCATTATCGGCGAAGCTTTCATCCTGTGCAGTCAGGCCAAGGCCGAAGCCAAGCTGGTCGGTCGCCTGGAAATTGTTCCAGATCGAAAACCTGTGCTCGGGCAATTCGCGGACCCGCAACCCGGTGGGGCCAGCACGATCCACTTGCTCGCCATCAAGATAGGAATAGCCAGTTGAGACAAACCATCCATCGGTCACCTGCCCTTGCAATTGTGCCTCAAACCCCCGGATCCGCGAATCGATCACGTCGAGCGTGTCGGGGTTGGTGTCCGAGGTCTGCGGCGAGCTTTGCTCGATCTGGAACACTGCACCAGTCAGCGCAAGGCCGGGGCGAATGTCCCACTTCACCCCTGCTTCCAGATTGGAAAAGGTATTTGGGTCAAGCGCATCGTTGGGGGGATTGATATCGGTGAACTGATCGCCCGACCGCGGCAAGAAGCTTTCAGAATAGCTGCCGTAGATCGACAAATTGTCCTGCGGCTTGAGAATCACGCCGACGCGCGGGCTGACGCGGTCATCCTTGCGGGTGCGGACAATCCCGTTGCGGTTGTCGAGCACGGTGATCTCAAAGCTGTCAAACCGGGCGCCAAGCACCACGCGCAGCCAGTCGGTGAGCTTCACCTCGTCCTGAATATAGGCCGAGAACACGGTAAGATCGGCATCGGTGTCGTCATTCAAGCCCGTGAAGGCGACCGTGGTGGAGTTTCCGTTCGCGAGCGTCGCGACCCCGCCACGAAGGGCAAGCGGGCGGGTGGCTGAGAAGAACTCCACATCCGTGCGGCGTAATGGTGGACCAGGGGGGAGAGGGGGGAGGCGACTGTTTTCCTGAACAACTGAGTCGAACACCGCATTGAAGCGGTCGTTGTTGTTGGTGGAGTCGATGAATTCGCCGCCAACAATCAGCGTGTGGCTGATGCCGCCGGTTTCGAACTCGCTGATCAGGTTGCCCGACAGGATCAGGTTCTGGCGCTGGTTGGTGTCGATATAGCCATCGATCGCCACCACGTTGGTGGCCGGGGTGTATCCGACCGGGAAGACGTTCGAATAGACCTTGTCGTAATCGCCGTAAGAGGCGGTGAAGTTCGCTTTCACGCTGTCCGAGAAGGTGTGCTGCACCGCCGCGCGCAGCACATGCGCTTCAAGCGTGGCGAAGTTGTTGTCGGGGTCGCCAAAGGTGATGCGCTGAAGCGACCGCACCGGATCGCCATTGTCATCGGTGGGGATGCCGCGATCGATGAAGCGTTCGTGGTTGAGGTATTCGTAGGACAGGTCGATGGTGGTGTTGGCACCCAGTTCCGCACGGAAGGTGGGGTTCACGCTGAATTGCTCGCCGTCAAACAGGTCGCGGTGATTGTCGAGATGTTCGTAAGCGGCATTGATCCGCAGTGCTGAGTTTTCGCCAGTGGCAAGGTTAAGATCGGCCCAGATGTCATAGGCGCCAATGCTGCCCACTGAGGCGCGGTATCCGGCAAAGGTGTCGCCAACCACGCCCTTCTTGGTCACGCGGTTGAGGATGCCCCCTGTGCCGCCGCGCCCGAACAGCAGCGCGTTGGGACCACGCAGAATCTCGACCTGCTCGAGGTTGTAGAGCCCGCGGTAATACTCAACATCATCGCGCACCCCGTCGACGAAGAAATCGGCAGTGGAGCGCACCCCCCGGAACACCACAGCGTCGCGGTGGCCTTCGCCCTGCGAATTGGTCACGCCCGGGGTGTAGTTGACGATGTCGCCAACGCTATCAAAGCCCTGCCGAATGATCTGATCGGCGGTGGTGATGGTCAGCGATTGCGGCACGTCGATGATCGGTGTGGGGGTCTTGAGCGCGTTGATCTGGTTGGAATAGAGCACGTCGCCCGTGACAATGATGTTCGGCCCACGCTCACCCGCATCAGCGGCGGTACCAGCTTCGGTGGTCGGCGCAGTTTCAGCCAGCGCCGGGAAGGCGATGGCCGCGCAGCCGATCAGGAGGGCAGAGCGGGCATAAGTCAGAATCATCATGGGCCTTTCGTGTCTGTGCAGGTCAGCTATTGCAACTTACTCGCAACTGCAAGTGCGGATGTGGTCGTGATGGGAAAATCATCGATCTGTGGCTTTCACGCCGCGTTTCTGATAGCGGGCGCGCCGGACTATCCTGATGAGGGCCACCCCGATGAAAGCTACGATCTGGCATAACCCGGCCTGCGGCACGTCACGCAAGACGCTGGCTATCCTCGAAAATCTCAGCCGGGTTGAGGTGACCGTGGTCGAGTATCTGAAGCAGCCGCCCACGACAGAAAAGCTCGCCCAGCTCTATTCCGATGCCGGTATCACCCCGCACCAAGGCCTGCGCATGCGCGGCACTGACGCTGCGGAACGCGGGTTGACCGAGGCCGATGACGCCACGGTGCTCGCCGCGATGGTGGCCGATCCGATCCTGATCGAACGCCCGCTGGTGGAGACCGATAAGGGCGTGCGACTTTGCCGACCGCAAGACGTGGTGCTGGAGATTCTTTGACTAGCGCACCCGCCTCCGCGGGTGCGTCCTCGGCGCTGTTTCAAGCCCTTCGGGCTTGAGCACCTGCGGGCGGGCGGTCGCCCTTGCGGCGGCTGCGCCGCCGGACCGCGCTTCCCCCAATCCTTAAGCGCGTTCCCGCGTGAGATCAGTGTCAGCCTGCAAGGCGGTCCAGCCATGCACCAGCACGGCTGCGCACAGCGCAACGATCAAGCCAAACCCCAGCCAGTCAGACCGTCCATAGAGCCACACGCCCAGCGCAGGCGCGTAAATATAGCTCGCGCCGGCCAGTGAGGCGACGATGCCGCTCGCCTGCCCCTGTTCCGCCCGGGTCACCGCCAGCGATGTGCCCGCCGTGGTGCCGGGACGGAACAACCCAAAGCCAAGCGAGGCTATGGCATAGCCCAGCGCGATCAGGTGGAGATCCCCGGCGATGCCGAGAACCAGCGTGCCCACGGCAGCGGTGGCGATGCCCCATAAGGTCGCCGCGCGCGGCCCGAGGTTGAAGCGCGGGATCAGACCCCATTGCGCCAGCAGCGTGGCAATCGCGCCGCTCATCAGCACCAAGCCGACCGGCCCCGCGCCCTCGGTCGGCGTGTCCCGCAGGCCGAGACGGTCAAGCACCAGAAAGCCCGTGATCCCCAGCACCATTGCTTGCGCATGGCCACCGAAAAAGCCCGCAAACACCCATGGACGCAGCCGCGGATCAAGCCAGCTGAGGCGCGGTGGTTCGCTGCCATCCTCCGGCTCCATCGCGGATTGCAGGTCACTCGGCGCGCCCGATCCGCTCGAATAAGGCGCCGCCTGCCCGCGCGCTGCATATTGCGGTTCGTCATTGGGAAGGCGCCAGCGCAGCACCACCAATGCCGCCATGCCGATGGCGGCAAAGCAGATAAACGGCCCGGTCAGCCCCATCCCCAGGAATGGCAGCACCATCAGTGGGGCCAGCGCGGGGCCGATCACGGTGCCCAGTCCAAAGCTCGACGCGATCAGCGAAAGCGCCTGCGTGCGTTCGGCGCGCGGGGTGCGGGATGCGACATAGGCCTGCACCGCAGGCGGCGCGGCACTGCCGAACCCGCCATAAAGACTGCGGGCGGCGGCAAAGGCGATCAGCGCCCACACCGCCGTCAGCCAGCCCGACAGCCCGGCATAGAGCGCCAACCCGCACAGCAGCATCGAGACGATAAAGCCCACCAGCCCCAGCGCCATCATCGCCTTGCGCCCGCGCCTGTCCGAACGCCGCGCCCAGAACGGGGCGCACACCACCCACAGCAGCGCTGACCAGCTATAGGCAAGACTGATCCACACATCATCGACCTGTAGCGCGGTGCCAATCGATGGCATCACCGATTGCATTGCCGTGTTGCCAGCGGCTGTCACCAGCATCACAGTGAACAGCAAGGCCATCCGCCCGGGCGGGATTGCGCCCGGGGCTGCCACCGCCGACAGGGGCGCGTGGGAGTGACCGGTGGAGGTGTCAGGATCGATCATGAATTTGCCTGCAATCGAAGCCAAATGGCGCATTCAATCGCCGGTTCGGAAAGCACTGTAATACTTATTCGAACGTATTCTGGATGCTATCGAGGCTGGGCCCGGAAAGCTGTTCGAACATTGCGGCGGCGACCCCGCAAATGATCATGCCGCTCGCCATCGTGGTCAGACCATTGGCTAGCCCGGTGATCAAAAGTGCCGCCGTGCCCGTGCCGAACAATGCGGCGATCAGGCTCATCCCCCCGTTAAACAGCAGACTGATTACGGTGGAAGCGATCAGCAATACCGCCCAGAACATCATAATTTGCCATTGTGTTGGACCGGTCAGCTTCCAACTGTTTTTCATCGCAGCGAACGGATTGAGCGTACCGTCCAGCACCAGCACTGGCATGCTCATCGACAGGCGCGCCATCAACCAGACAACGAAAATGAGCACCGGGATCACGCCAATCAGTGCGACGCTGGGCAAGCCTGCTACCCCGCCCAAAATCGAAAACGGAACTATTATGACAACGGCGCCGATGAAATAGGCGAGAGCAAACAAGATCAGGACAACGATTGTGCTGGGTACGATCTTGAAGCCAGTCACCAGCGCTTGCGCCACGGTTGGGCGATCCGGTCCGATCAAGCCTATCATCGCACCGTAGCCTGCAAATTGGAACAGGGAGAGTAGCCCAAAAACGCCGACCAGTGGGCCGATCATTGCCCCCATCCGCTCCACCAGAATTTCAGGATCAGCGCCGGGCTCGGCAAGCATTTGAAAGTCAGGGAGTAACAAATAGACCGCAATCGTCGGCAGCAGCAGAAAAATGCCTGCGATGACAATGAGCAACTGAAAATTGCCGCTCACCAACTTCATCCCGCGCGACCAGACTGTGTTCAAATCGAGATTCATGTGTCCCCCGGGAGTTTTCGCCGTTTTGTTAGCTCTTGATCTCGGCGATCAATGCCCCCACCGATGCGCCATGGCAAGCATTGCTCCTGCATCCGGGCTGGAACTTCCGATTGAGTGGCGGCGGGAGCGCGCTCCATTCGCCTACACGCAGGCCTTGGCTGACATGGAGGCGCGCAATGCCGCCGTGTTTGCAGGCGAGGCGGCGGAACTGATCTGGCTGCTCGAACACCCGCCCGTCTACACGGCGGGCACCAGCGCCGATCCGGCTGAATTGGTCGACCCCCGGTTTGAGGTGGTCGAGGCGGGGCGCGGCGGGCGCTATACCTATCATGGGCCGGGGCAACGGGTCGGCTATCTCGTGCTGGACCTGGGCAAGCGGGGCCGAGACGTGCGCTGTTTCGTCCATGCGATCGAAGGCTGGGTGATCGCGACGCTTGCAACCTTAGGGGTCGAAAGCTGGCGCGCGGAAGGCCGGGTCGGTATCTGGACCCGCGATATTGACGACTCGGAAGCGAAGATCGGGGCGATTGGTGTGCGCGTGCGGCGCTGGGTGACGATGCACGGCTTTTCGGTCAATCTTGATCCTGACCTCTCGCACTTCGGCGGGATCGTGCCTTGCGGTATCGCCGAATATGGCGTGACCAGCATGGCGCGCCTGGGGCTGACCGTATCGGCAGACGAATGGGACGCTGCGCTGATGACTACCCGCGATGATTTTCTTGACGCATTGGACGCCGCAGCGAAGAGAGCGTGCCGATGACACGTTCCGCCATGTTCGCCCTCGCCCTTGCGCTGCTCGCGTCTGCTTGCACCGAAGACGCCCCTGTGCCGACCGAAGAGGGAGGCGCAGCGGCGGGTGAGGTGCTGGGCGGGGAGATCAGCGATGCGATGATCCCGCTGGAACAGATCAAATCGCAGGCCCCGCTCGCCCCGAGGCAGGGGCCGACCCCGGCTGATCTGGATGCCCAGCAGCCCGATATCGCAGGCGAAGCCGCACCGGAAAGCGAAGGGGCCGAAGCAGCGCCCGCTGCCCCGGCCCCTGAACCTGCGGAATAAGGCGACCGACTACTCGGCGGCTTCGGCCTGCTCTTCTTCCAGCGTCGGATAGTCGATGTAGCCCTGCGGGATCGGGAAGTACCAGCTCTTGGGCACGTCCTTGTTCGGGTTCCAGTGCGCCCCCACCGCGATCCGCTTTTCCAGATCGGGGTTGGAGATATAGGGGCGGCCAAAGCTCACCGCATCGCACTTGCCGCTGGTCACGTCGGCCACCGCTTCCTCGGCGGTGTAATCCGAATTGAGGATCAGCGGGCCGGTGTATATCTGGCGGATCAGCGGGCTTTGCTTGGGCACATCGGTCTGGCCGAAGGTGCCGTTGGGGCCGGGTTCGCGCAGTTCGACGAAGGCGAGGCCCAGTTCCTCGCACACCTTGGCCGCCGCGCCGAAGGTTGCTGCCGGGTTGCTGTCATCGGTGCCTTGCGAGTCGCCGTTGGGCGAGAGGCGGATGCCGACGCGGTCCGCGCCCCACACGTCGATCAACGCTTCGAGCACTTCGCGCATGAAGCGGGTGCGGTTTTCCGGGGTGCCGCCGTATTCGTCGGTGCGCAGGTTGGTCCCGTCGCGCAAGAACTGGTCGACGAGGTAGCCATTGGCGCTGTGCAGCTGCACCCCGTCAAAGCCCGCTGTCTTGGCGTTTTCGGCAGCCCGACGGTAGTCGCCAATCGTGCGCTTGATATCCTCATGCGTCATCGCCCGCGCCTCGGCATAGGGCTGCTTGCCGGTCGGCGTGTGCGCTTCGCCCGGCGCAGTGGTCGCGCTGGCCGAGAACGGCGGCTGGCCATCGAGGAACACCGGGTGGACGATCCGGCCCATGTGCCACAGCTGCATCACGATCAGGCCGCCTTCTTCGTGCACAGCCTTGGTGGTGGCCTTCCACGCTTCGGTCTGCTCGTCGCTCCAGATGCCTGGGGCGCTCGGCCAGCCGAGGCCTTCGCGGCTGATGCCGGTCGCCTCGGTCAGGATCATCCCCGCGCCCGCGCGTTGGCGGTAATAGGTCGCCATGAGCTCATTGGGCGTGAACATCGGCTCAGCCGCGCGGCCACGGGTGAGCGGGGCCATGTGGATGCGATTCTTGGCATGGAGCGCGCCCATCTGGAGCGGCTGGAACAAGACGTCGTGCATATGTGGGTAATCCTCATCGGTCAGTTGCGATTGGCTATCCAATTGGGGGGCGCAAGGCTAGGGCGCAAGCATGGAAAATGAGGGTGCGGCCCAAGAAGAAGTTGTTCCAGCGGAGGCGCGCCCGGCAGCGTGGGTGCTGCTGGCTGCGCTGATCGGGGGCAATGTGGCGCTGGCGATCGGCCCGTGGTTCGTGCGGGTGGCAGACACAGGGCCGGTCGCGGCAGGCTTCTGGCGACTGTTCCTCGCGCTGCCGTTTCTGGTGGTGCTGGCGCGGGTTAATGGCCAGCGGCTGACCGGCATGGGCGCCAAGACTCTGGCGCTGGTGGCGCTGGGCGCGGTGACCTTCGCTTTGGACTTGGCCAGCTGGCATATCGGCATCGGCATGACCCGGCTGGGCAATGCGACTTTGTTCGGCAATGCCGGATCGATCGTGCTGCTGTTCTGGGGTTTTCTGGTGGCGCGCACCTTGCCGGGGCGGCTGGAGTGGCTGGCGATTGTCTTTGCCTTGTCAGGCGCGGCGATCCTGATGGGACGCAGCCTTGAGATTTCGGACGAGACCCTGATCGGCGACCTGTTCAGCGTGGCGGCGGGGCTGCTTTATGCGGTGTATCTGCTGACCTTGCAGGGCGCGCGCGGCGCGTTCGGATCGTGGAGCCTGCTCGTCTGGGTGAGCCTGTTCGGCGCGCCGATACTGCTGGTGATCGCATTGCTACTGGGCGAGCCGGTGTGGCCGCAGGCGTGGGGGCCGATTGTGGGGCTGTTCGTGCTCAGCCAGCTGGTGGGGCAGGGGCTGATGGTCTTCGCGCTGAAATATTTCCCGCCGCTGGTGGTGGGATTGGCGCTGCTGACCCAGCCGGTGGTCGCCTCGATCTACGGCTGGCTGGCGTTTGGCGAGGTGCTCTCGCCGCTGGATATTGTCGGGATGGTGCTGGTGGGGGCTGCGCTTGCGGTGAGTAGGGCGCGGGCCTGAGTGCTGGCATTAAACAATCTCATGTCGGCGTAAATCTCAGGCAACGCGTCAAGAGCTTCCGATAAGGCTCGAATAGCCTCCAGCTTCTTTTGCGGTAATTCAACACCCGCATGACCTTGTCCGATTGTTTCGGCACGTATCTCAGCATCAATCGCGTGCAGATCTCCCATCCGGTTGTAAATTGCTAGAAGATCGTCGGAAACCCCTTGCGGAAACAGAAACTTGGCTTCGTCGATTGCCGCGTGAAATTGGTGGATCACTGAAATGTAAAGCGAATGGGGCTCGTTTCGAACTTGTCGGATAATACTTTGAACAGTCTCAAAATTCCTCATGCGCCGGTCAAAAAGGTCTGAGCGCAGAGCTTGCTGCTGGATTTCGACTTGTCGATCCATGATCGAACTTTGGCGCCAACCAATCACAGCCGCTGCCAGCACGGCGGCCAAACCCGTAAATAGGGTCGCAAAAGCCTCCCAGGTGAAGGCAGCCCAATCAATCACCGCTAAAATGCACCTTGCCCAAGTCCCCCATCCCGACAGTCCCGCTCGCCATTTCCAGCATCCGGTCGAGGCTGCGCTTGGCCCGAAGGCGCATCCCTTCCTCGATCTCGATCTGCGGCGTCAGGTCGCGCAGGGCGACGTAGAGCTTCTCCATCGTGTTGAGCGCCATGTAGGGGCAGATGTTGCACGAGCAGTTGCCGTCCGCGCCGGGCGCGCCGATGAAGGTCTTGTTCGGCAGCGCCTTTTCCATCTGGTGGATGATGTGAGGCTCGGTCGCGACGATCAGGGTGTCGCCGGGGAAGGTCTTGGCAAAGCTCAGGATGCCGCTGGTCGAACCGACATAATCGGCGTGGTCAATAATCGTCGGCGGGCATTCCGGGTGCGCAGCGATGGGCGCGCCGGGGTATTGCTCTTTCAGCTTGAGCAGTTCGGTCTCGCTGAAGGCCTCGTGGACGATGCACACGCCCGGCCACAGCAGCATTTCGCGGTTGAACTTGCGGCTGAGATAGCCGCCCAAGTGCCGGTCCGGCCCGAAGATGATCTTCTGCTCGGGCGGGATCTGGGCGAGGATCGTCTCGGCGCTGGAGGAGGTGACGATCACGTCCGACAGCGCCTTCACCTCGGTCGAGCAGTTGATATAGGTCAGCGCGATGTGATCGGGGTGGGCTTCGCGGAAGGCCTTGAATTTGCCCGGCGGGCAGGAGTCTTCAAGGCTGCACCCGGCGTCCATGTCGGGCAGGATCACGGTCTTCTGGGGCGAGAGGATCTTGGCGGTATCGGCCATGAACTTGACCCCGCAAAACAGGATCACGTCCGCATCGGTCGCCGCCGCCTTGCGCGAGAGTTCGAGGCTGTCGCCTACGAAGTCGGCAATGTCCTGAATATCCGGCGTCTGGTAATAATGCGCAAGGATCACCGCGTTGCGCTCTTTGCGCAGGCGATCAATCTCGGCGAGCAGATCGGCGCCGGTGGGGTTGCGGGTCAGCAGGCTCATCACTCGTATCCCCGTAATGTCAGGAACCGCCGATATAGGGGCTCGCCCCCGATTTTCGAGCGAAAAGCTTGGGGCCCAAACCAGACGGTGCGCCTACATCGTAAAGCCGGGGGGCAGGAACGGGCCCATCGGCCGCTCGGCTCCCGGCGTGCCGGCGACCACCGCCTCGGTGATGGCATAGCCCAGCGGCGAATAGGCCAGCACCATCGAGGCAAGGAACGCGCCGACATTGATCCCCATGCCCCACCAATAGGCCGGGTGCACCCGACCATTGGTGCGCCAGTCGACCAGCATGGCGACCGCCCCGAAGGTGAAACTTGCCGAAACCGCAATCGGCCAGGCATTGGGGATCAGCAGCGGCATCGGCAGCAACCGCCCTAGCCCCGGCCCGGTCAGCGTGCTCATCGCCACCAGCATCAGGCGGCGGTGCCAGCCGGTGTAACGCTGCGCGCGCAAGGCCCACAGCGCCAGCCCGCCGAACACCAGCAGCCCGGCCAGATTGCTGATCAGAAATTCGTTCTGCGCAAAGAAGAACGGCCCGCCGGTGCTGCGCACCACAATGAGGATGATCATCACGCCGGCTGCTACCATCGCCGGAACCCAGACATAGGCAAACTGCCCAAGCCGCCGGTGCAGCGCGATGTTGCCGGTGCTTATTGTGATGACCTGCGCCAGATAGAGCCCCAGCCAGCCCATGAAGATCATGCCGTGCACATGATAGGGCCACGGCGCGGCGAAGCTTGATCGGCCTATCGCCAGATTGAGCGAAAACCCCGCGATGATGATCGTCGCCATCACCAGCGCCATGATCAGAAAAAAGCGCGTGCCTTCTACCGGTGTGCGCTGCGGTGCTGCTGCTGTGGCCATGCCCCTATCCCCCAAGGCGTCCCGGAGCAAAGTGGAACACGGATCGCTCGCAGGCGCAAGCGGTCTTGATCAGACCACCTGCCAAACATTGGCATCGCGCGCGGCCGCCCCACGCTTTTCCAGATCGATCAGATGCGCGGTCACGCTCATCTCGGCGGCCCCGATCAAGCGCGGATCGAGGCCCTTGTACATCTCTGGGATGAAACCGCTGACCGGGCGCGCCGCTTCGCCCAGCAGCCGCAGGATCTGCGCCTCGCGCTGGCGGCGGTGGCCGATCATGCCTCGCACCAACTGACGCGGTTTCTCGATCACTGCGCCATGGGCCGAGTGGTAGCGCACATCATCGCGCGCCATCAGCTTGTCGAGGCTCGCCATGTAATCGCCCATGTCGCCATCGGGCGGGATGACGACGCTGGTCGACCAGCCCATCACGTGATCGCCGGTGAACAGCGCGCCGCTCTCCTCCAACGCATAGCACAGGTGGTTCGAGGTGTGGCCGGGTGTGGCGACGGCGGTGAGCGTCCATCCGGTGCCACGCATCCCCTCGCCATCGAGCAGCACGCGGTCAGGCGAATAGGTCGGATCGAAGGCCTCGTCCGAGCGCGGGCCGTCCACCGCCAGCACCAGCGGCGCGCAGCCGACAATCGGCGCGCCGGTCAGTTCGGCCAGCGGCGCGGCGGCGGGGGAGTGGTCGCGGTGGGTGTGGGTGCACATGATCGCGATCACCTTGCGCCCGGCGATGGCGGCGATGATCGCCGCGATATGCGCGGCTTCGTTGGGGCCGGGATCGATCACCGCGCAATCCGGGCCATCGGCCACACCCACGACATAGGTCTGAGTGCCGGTGAAGGTGTAGGGCGAGGGGTTGGGCGCGAGCACGCGCATGACCAGCGGCTCGACAGCTTCGGCAAGGCCGGTGGGCCAAGGTTGGGGAGGGATCGTCACCATGGCCTTGCATATGGAGTCTTGCGTGGCAGAAGTCACGCGAGAGAGAGGGTTCCCATGGCTGACTACATTCTTGTGCTCGACGAGGGCACTACATCCACCCGCGCGATCCTGTTTACGCCCGGCGGCGTGCTGATCGCCTCCGCGCAGGAACCGCTGACACAGCACTACCCGCAGTCCGGCTGGGTGGAGCATGATCCGCGCGAGATCTGGGACAAGAGCCTTGCCTGCGCCCGGGAGGTGGTCGCCAAGGCAGGCGGCGCGGCGGCTGTGGCCTGCATCGGCATTACCAACCAGCGCGAAACCGTGGTGGCGTGGGACAGGGCGACGGGCGAGCCGCTCACCAACGCGATCGTCTGGCAGGACCGCCGCACCGAGCCGTTCTGCGCGGCGCTGCGCGACGGCGGGCATGAAGCGGGCGTGCAGGCGCGCACCGGGTTGCTGCTCGATCCCTATTTCTCGGGCACCAAGATGCGCTGGATGCTCGACAACGTGCCCGAGGTGCGCGCCGCAGCGGACAAGGGCACGCTGGCGTTCGGCACCATCGAAAGCTGGCTGACCTTCAAGCTCACCGGTGGACGGGCGCATATCACCGACGCCAGCAACGCCAGCCGCACGCTACTGATCGGGCTGGAGGATGCGCAATTTGATGATGAGCTGTGCGACCTCATCGGCGTGCCGCTCGCCGCCCTTCCCGGCGTGGTCGACATGGCCGGGCCGCTGGCGATGACCGATCCGGCGCTGCTGGGCAGCGCGATCCCGATCACCGGGCTCGCGGGCGATCAGCAGGCGGCGACAATCGGGCAAGGCTGCCTCGCGCCCGGCCAGACCAAGGCGACCTATGGCACCGGCGCTTTCGTGCTCACCTGTCAGGGCGCGGCGATCCCGCGCTCCACCCACCGGTTGCTCGGCACTGTGCTGACCCAGCTGGACGGCCAGCGCACCTATGCCATCGAAGGATCGGTGTTTGTCGCCGGGAGCCTCGTGCAATGGCTGCGCGATTCGCTTGGGATCGTCGAGGTGGCGAGCCAGACCGAGGCGCTCGCCCGCTCGATCCCCGATAGCGGCGGAGTGGTGATCGTGCCCGCTTTGTCGGGCCTCGGCGCGCCGCATTGGCAGGCCGAGGCGCGCGGCGTGATTGCGGGGCTGAGCTTCTCTAGCGGCAAGGCGCAGCTCGCCCGCGCGGCGCTGGAGGCGATGGCCCACCAGACGCACGACCTCGCCACCGCCTTCGCCGCAGACGGAGCGGCGTGGCAGAGCTTGCGGATCGATGGCGGCATGGCAGCGAACAACTGGATGGCGCAGGACCTGGCCGACATGCTCGGCATTCCCGTGGAGCGGCCCGGCTTTGTCGAGACCACGGCGCTGGGCGCAGCGATGCTGGCGGCGACCGGGGCGGGGCTCTATCCGAGCCTGAGTGCGGCGGCTGAGGCAATGCGCGGCGAGTTGGCGCAATTCACACCGCGGCTGGCGGCGGGCGTGCGCGAGGAACGGCTGACGCGGTGGAGGAAGGCGCTGGCGGCGGCGTGATGCCTGCTCCCCTCCCTTTCAGGGGAGGGGCTGGGGGAGGGTGCTATCCGCAAGCGGTGGTTCAGCGCCTATGGCACGCCCCCACCCCCGACCCCTCCCCTTCAGGGGAGGGGAGAAGGCCTGCCCTTAACCCAAACGCCCGAACTCGCGCCCGATGCGTTCTTGGAACGCGCGCGCGGGCGAGGTCATTTCGAAATGCTGGCGCCATGCCTCGTCCAGCCGGGCAATGCGCTGGTGCAGGCGTTCGGTATCGGCGATCAGCTCGCGGGTTTCGGGTTCAAGCAGAGCGAGCTGCTTTTCATCCGAGCCGCGATCAGGCGGCAATGCGCCGTGCAGCCGCACCTGATTTTCGCTGAGCTCACCCTGAAACAGCGCGCGCTGGTTCAATAGCCATGCCAGCACATGCATCATCCGGGTGGTGGTCTTCAGCCCCTCGGTCGAGAGCGCGAGCCGCAGGAAGGCATCCTCGCCAATCAGCGGTTCGCGCGTGCCAGCCGCAAACACCGCGCGCACATCATCAGCAAGCACAAGGGCTTCGGTGTAGAGTGCCTCGATGATCGGGCGTGACAGATTGGTGGTTCGGGCCATATCGCGCCAGAGACTACGCCGCGCATCACGCCTGCGCCACCAACCTATGGTTACTTTCCAAGCAATTTTTGCTTACGTCCCGGCCCGGAACAGTCTTCCCAATCTGCTAACCATGATCATTGGCCCAAGATCATCGACGGCGTCAGGCGATGATATCCGGCAGCAGCGTATCTTCGATGATCGCGATCTGATCGCGCAGACGCAGCTTGCGCTTCTTGAGCCGGGCGATCTGCAATTGATCGCCCTCGGCATTGTTGCGCGCCGCTTCGGTCAAGGCGGCAATCGCGGCGTCGAGGTCGCGATGCTCGGTCTTGAGCAGTTCGAGCTTCTTGCGCAGCTCCTCCTCGGTCATTCCTGCCTCAATCCCTTCCCGATGCCGTCCTTGATACTGGCCCAAAGTCAGCCCGCACCCGCAATGATTGGCGGCGCTACGCGTTCCTGCATGATTCGATAAGCGGTGCTGCGCAATTAGAGTCTGTTTCAGTAGGGTGGAAGCACCTGCATCGCGTCAGGAAGCCCGCTGGACAGGAGTGGCACGCAGCGCGGGCCCTTCGGCCCCCGGGCAAGGGCCGCGACACAGCCAGCGGGCTTCCTGACGCGACCCCCCCGCGGGGCGGGCCGCTTTTGGCCCATCGCCGCGTCAATCGTTGGTCACTATGCTTCGGCATGGCTCCCT
>JAESGE010000200.1_pt1 | contig 29677 bp, 21 predicted proteins | sample 9269601 | NCBI WGS metagenome assembly JAESGE01 (sample SAMN14515569, study PRJNA621662) | algae metagenome | isolation source: Tolypothrix brevis GSE-NOS-MK-07-07A and co-occurring heterotrophs from wet... | place: USA: Grand Staircase Escalante National Monument, Utah | collected 2006-04-16
AAAAGCTGAGGGTTAAGCATGTGTTTTCACGCCTGACAGTTAGATCGGTGGTTGTAATTATTTTGGTTGTCGGGGCGTTTGCACTGGCTATAGCTGACGATAATTTTCGTCCGACTTTTGGGGACTTAGCGAAGGTAGGTGTCGGGGGATACTTAGGTCAAATGTTGCCAGAAGCTAAACGCTTTACTGGGGATTCGTAGTAGGCACGAAGCGTGCCTTTTTGAGCGCTGAAGCGCTCACTACGAATATGTAAGCGATCGCTAACCTTGCATTTTCCCTAACACAGCTGTGATAATATCGGATGGTACTTCATCTGTCACGTTAACTACACCAATCTGGGTTGGCAAAACAAACCTAACTTTACCGTCTTTGACTTTTTTATCGGTTTGCAACGCCTCAATTATCGCTTCTATATCCACCCCATCGGGTAATTTTGTCGGTAAACCGGCTTTGGCAATCAAAGCGTCTTGCCTTTGTACATCTTCATGACGCCACATTCCCAATTCGGCAGCAATTTGCCCTGCTGCTACCATGCCAATACCAACAGCTTCACCGTGATTTACTAAACGATAGCCTGTTAAGCTTTCTACCGCGTGTCCGATAGTGTGACCATAATTAAGAATAGCCCGCAGTCCCGCTTCTCTTTCGTCTTTACTGACAACATCAGCTTTAGCTTGACAAGAACGAGTTAAAATGCTATCGATTAATTCCGGCTTGACGTAGCGGTGTTGATTTAGGTTCTTACTCGCTTCGAGTTCGGCAAACAATTCAGCATCCCAAATCACGCCGTACTTGATTACTTCTGCCATTCCCGCGCGAAACTCACGCATGGGAAGGGTTTTCAGCAGTTCTGGGTCAATTAAAACTAAGCGTGGTTGATGAAATGCCCCAATCAAGTTTTTACCTTGGGGATGATTTACGCCAGTTTTGCCACCAATCGCCGCATCTACCATTGCTAAAAGTGTAGTCGGCACTTGTACAACGTTAATTCCGCGCAGCCACGTAGCAGCCGCGAAGCCTGTCATATCCCCAACGACACCTCCCCCCAAAGCTACCATAGTTGAGGAGCGTTCAAGGCGATTTTCTAAGGCAGCGTCGTAGAGTTTTTGGATAGAACTCAGGTTTTTGTAGCGTTCTCCTGGTGCAAGGGTGCAATTGGCAACTTCAAAACCAGCAGCTTTTAAAGATGCTGCTGCTCTTTCCCCATAATACTTAAAAATCGTCGGGTTAGAAACCAGGAGTATTTTTTTACCCAGGGACAAACTGCTCATTTGTTCGCCTAGATGATCTAGAGTACCAGATGCGATCGCAATTTCATAAGATTGCTCCGGTAAATTTACATTAATTATAGTCATCAATAAACCCCCCTATGCCCTATGCTCTCGCATTCTACGCAGGTGAAGGCAAGAATACAAGGGGGAAAAGTGATTAATAACTCTTGACTAATGCTTGAATAGATATTAGTGAAGTCTTATGGAGAAACGTAAATGTTTGCTTTGATATCTTATATTGGCTTTTTGGGTTTGTTCTTTGGTATTGCTGTTGCTCTGCTGTTTGGTCTGCGTAGTGCGAAGATTATTTAAACGTAGAGACGTAGCACTGCTACGTCTAATCAAGGGTTTCAGATTACCCATCATTAAATTCCGTCGATGTCTATTAGGCATCTGTTAAAAAACAATGTAGAGACACGAAATTTCGCGTCTCTACATCGTCAACTTTCTCACTTTGAGCAACCATGAATAACTGTCTTCCAAGAATTTGACGATTTAATCTAGTACAGCACGACGTAAATAAATCACCCATTCTCAATCGCTAAAAAGCTTACTCCATATTACTTTTGAATGCGTGACTTTTGACTTCCACCTTGAGGTTGTAGGTTATCGCGAGTTTTCGGAGGACGCATTTCTAAACCGAGTAAGTTGAGCATTTCTTGGTCGGCGTTGTATCCTGGACAAGGAGTGGTGACGGTTAACATGTGACCGTCGTCGCTGGAAAAGATGGAGTTTGCCCCTGCCATGAAGCATAAGGCTTGTTCAACTTGGGAAAGTCTTGCTCTGCCGGCACTGAGGCGGACATCAGAGGCAGGCATTAAAATACGAGCAGTGGCAATCACTCGCACGACATCCCAAATGGGGACATCTGGCTGATTTTCTAATGGTGTGCCGGGAACTTGGGAGAGAATATTAATTGGTACGGACTCTGGATGTGGTTGTAGTGTTGCTAAAGTCTGCAACATGGAAATGCGATCGCTTACTGTTTCACCTAAACCAAGTATACCACCAGAACATACAGTTACATTTGTTGAGCGGACATGATCAATGGTGTTCAGGCGATCGCCATAAGTCCTAGTTGTAATGATGGTATTATAATATTCTGCTGACGTATCCAAGTTATGATTATAGGCATATAATCCCGCATCTTCTAAGCGCTTTGCCTGAGATTCACTCAGCATCCCCAGAGTACAGCACACCTCTAAACCTAATGCTGTCACCTCTTTAACCATTTCCAATACGTCATCAAATTGGGAATTATCGCGTACTTCTCGCCAAGCAGCACCCATACACACACGACTAATACCACTTTCTTTAGCTTTCTGGGCAATGCCAACTACAGTCTTTTTTTCTAAAAGTGCTTGTGGCTTCACCTCTGTTTTATAGCGAGAAGACTGAGCGCAATAGCTGCAATCTTCTGGACAAGCTCCTGTTTTAATGGAAATTAGCTTGCAAACTTGAATTTTTGTTGAGTCATGATATTGGCGATGCACGCTAGCAGCTTGATAAACTAGCTCTAATAATGGTGTATTATGTAACGTCCAAATCTCTTTATAGTCCCAATCGTAGCGTGTTCTACTCACCGACATCACTATCCTTGTTGTAGAGTTGATCATGGGCATTAGACATCTCCGGAAAAGATGTAGAGACGTAGCAGTGCTACGTCTCTACAATTACTGATGACGTTTGTGTTTTCCGGTTAAACTCGCCGCACCAACGTTTCCCTTATGCCTTGATGCAACACCGCTTCTAAAAACCTACACATATCTAGGCATTAGTCCGTAAATATGGGCAAGCTCAACTCCACGGTATAAGTTCGCTCAACTAGAAGCGCCTAAAGGCTTGGTTCCTTTGCTCCGAGCTTCAGGTTCCTTGACCACTAATCCCCAGTTAGAGATACTGAAACTCATTTCAGTACGAGACTTAAAAATTTATTCGGTTGTTTGTTCGTGGTTCACAAGCCCCAGTACGAGCTTTTTAACCTTCACGGTTAACTAGGCGTTACTATCGGATGTGTTTAGCCACAACTTGCATTGTATCATCAAATATCTGGGCAATTATTATCCTTCTTATTTACCCAGAGATGCAGACTTTTTAGTGAACAGCAGCCAACCCTAACACAAAAGTACCCTTTGAGGGTACTGTAAAATCTTATAGGATGTGTTGAAAATAGAAAGTAGAAGATTCTCTTCACAGATAAACCAGGGATACGCTGGATATGCTGTTGGAATTGTGGGAAAGAACCCAAGAGACGTTACATGTAACTTCTCTTGGGTTCAAATAACGCATAATTAATTTCCACTTTTTACTCCTTTCACTCTTTGGAGTTTAAACCACTTCTCATCAATTAGTTTTAAAAAGGAGAACATCTTGCATGGCTAGAAGCAATAAAAGATCATTAGGGTTTGACTGCAAGCATCAAATTTATTCTCGATGCCCTATTTGTTGCATCGTCCCCCCACATATGCTAGAAAAAGTTGCTGTCAATGGCAATCCTGAACAGCGTCAGTGGGCTTTTCATACATTAAATATTTCCGCACAGCTTCGTGGACGTCGCGATGTGGTAGGTGGTATTAACTTGACAGCTCAACCTGGTGAAAAGCGTCGCACCATCTACGATGCCAAAAATAGCGAACAACTTCCAGGCAAGTTAGTACGTAGTGAAGGTGATCCTGCTAGCAGTGATGAGGCAGTTAATGAAGCTTATGATGCTGCTGGGGCAACTTATGAGTTATTTCATGAAATCTTCGAGCGCAATTCTGTTGATGATAAGGGGCTGCGTTTAGATTCTACCGTGCATTTCGGTGTGAAGTATGACAATGCCTTTTGGAATGGCAGTCAGATGGTTTATGGTGATGGCGATGGAGAGCTGTTTCAACGCTTCACTAAATCAATTGATGTGATTGGACATGAGTTAACTCATGGTGTAACTCAGTATGAAGCTGCTTTAACATACTTTGGGGAATCTGGCGCACTCAATGAGTCAATGTCTGATGTCTTTGGTATTATGGTCAAACAAAGAGTAAATAATCAGACGGTAGATAAGTCGAGTTGGGTTATTGGGGAAGGACTATTTATGCCAAATGTCAAGGGTGTAGGTATCCGCTCATTGAAAGCGCCGGGAACAGCATATGATGATCCTGTGTTGGGTAAAGACCCACAACCAGCGAATTATAAAGACCTTTACAGAGGGATGCAGGATAACGCTGGAGTGCATATTAACTCAGGTATCCCCAACAACGCTTTTTACTTAGCGGCAATGGAAATTGGTGGTTATGCTTGGGAAAAAACAGGCAAAATCTGGTATATAAGTTTACGCGATCGCTTGCGCTCTAAAGCCAATTTTAAAACCGCTGGGAAAACAACTATCCTAGTTGCTGGTGAACTTTACGGCAATAATAGCAAGGAGCAGAAAGCTGTGCAGAATGCTTGGCAAAAGGTAGGAGTTATGTAGAGACGTAAGGAGTGGAACGTCTGTGTTAGACATCGACCGAATTTAATTCTGCGTTGCCTGAAATACGAGCGTAGAGACGCGAAATTTCGCGTCCCTACATCTTTTCCACGCCTATGTCTATTAGACATCTCCAGAAAAGAATGTAGAGACGTAGCAGTGCTACGTCTCTACAAGGGTTGTGGGTAACGCATATTTAATTTCTGGAGATGTCTATTATGTACAGACGTTCCACTATTTACGTCTGTGCGGGAGTTTGGAAGCAAGAAATTCATAATTCATAACTTCTATTTGTCTGCATGTTGTCTTTTATTGTTAAACTAAGATATAATAATTTTTTCCTCCTAGTTATTGGATTTTTCCCAGCGCATACAACACGACGGAGAGTTAAAAAATGCGGATCTCCTTTGAACGCTCAGGTGGCTTTGCTGGAATAATCAAAACAACAAACATTGACACAACTACTCTGTCACCAAACGAATCTAACCAAGTTTCTCAACTAATTCAATCTGCGGGTTTCTTTGAATTACCGCAAACAATCACTTCGGATACACGATCAAAGGATCGCTTTCAATATACGCTGACTATAGATGATAACGGTAAGCAACATACCATCACCATAGGTGAATCTGCACTTTCTGGCAACTTAAAATCCCTAATTGAATGGCTGAAAAACGCACCGACACAGTGAAGCAGTTGGGGGAAAGGGGTAAATATTTCTTTCTTCCCCCTCTTTTTCACAAAACTTCCCAGCCGGTTCCTTTGTAACCGTATTGGAAAATTTCGGGATGCAGAATTTCTGCTAAAATTTCTAAAGAGTCTGCTAATCGTGGTCCTGGACGATTGAAATAGGCATTGCCATCAGTAATATACACCCTACCACTTTGGGTGGCGTGGAGTTTTTGCCATTCTGGATTTTGAGTTAATAGCTGCGCTTCTTGACGAGTGCGATTTAAATCAAAGCCGCAAGGCATAAAAATGATAGCATCTGGATCGCTAGCGATGAGCCTTTCCCACTGCAACTGACATGAAGGCTGACCGGCAACGCTAAAGAGCGATTGTCCTCCCGCTAAGTTGACTAATTCGGGAATCCAATTGCAGGCAACCATTAAAGGTTCAGTCCATTCGATACAAGCGACTTTGGGCAGTTCTGCTAAAGAAAGTCCTTGGACTTTTTGCTTGACAATTTGGACACGAGCTTCTAAATTTTCTAACAGCTTGACTGAATCAACGTTGAAGGCTTTGCTGACTCGCTCAATATCCGTCCAAACATCCTTGAGAACATTGGGTTGCAAGGAAATAATTTGGGGTGAATTGTTAGTTATGGTAGCAACTGCCTTTTCGACATCGCCCAGACTGACAGCACAAACATCACACTGGTCTTGTGTGACAATGTGAGTGGGTTGCAATTGTTCTAAAACATCTGTTTTGATTTCATAAATGCTGAGGGCAGATTGCAACAAGTTGTTAACTTTATCATGAATTTCGCCACTTGATGCATTGGTGTTTAGCCTTGCTTTGGTGCAAACAGGGCGATTTGTGATTTCTGGAGGGTAGTCACATTCATGCGATCGCCCCACAATTATATCAGTTAAACCCAATGCGGCTAAAATCTCCGTTCCACTGGGAATTAGGGAGACAATTCTCACGTTACTCTCTCTCATTGCTCCACCTTCGCAACAGCTGATCATTTTAATTGTTACAAAATTTGACCTGATTGTATATCTTCCTTCAGGAGAATGGACAAGTGTCAATGGGAAGATAAAAATATGACCAGAGAGCTACATAACATTTATTATTTAAGAAGAGAAATATATTATATTTTTCTACTATGTATAATCGCAAACTCAATAACTGACTAGTTATGAAATTAGGGAACTGATTGGCAAAAAGAATTTTGAACTTGCGAGACGCGTTAATCAGAAAAAATATTTTTTCTAATTATGAAAAACCCGATGAAGTCGTTGTAGTTAAAAAAACGGTTCTACTTTGACTATTAAATTGCAAAGCAGAGTTATTCCCAGGAGCAACAAATGCGAGTATTGGCAGTGAGAGATGTTATAGAATGTGAGCAAACGGAAGAGAATTTGCTCATACGGGAAAATTACTTGCGATCGCAAAGTCAGACACTGATGCGACTGGCAAAAAGCAATACATTCTCCCAAGGCAATCTGAACGCAGCATTAAGAGAAATCACCGAAACAGCAGCGCGATCGCTTTTAGTGCAGCGAGTTGGGGTATGGTTATACAATTCAGACCAATCAAAAATTGAATGCATTGATTTATATGATGTCAGCACAAACCAACATACCGCCGGTCTTTATCTTTTAAAAGCAAATTGTCCAGCTTATTTTCAAGCTCTGGAAGAGGAACGTATCATTGCAGTAAATGATGTTTACAATCACAAAATAACCCAAGAATTTGCCGAATCTTATCTTTCTAAGTTTGGGGTTACATCGGTGCTGTATACACCGATTTGGTTAGGAAATCGATTCGTTGGGGTAGTTTGCTACCAGCACGTTGGAGGTATTCGGCAGTGGACAATGGAAGAAGAGAATTTTGCTGCCTCGATTGCAGATTTAGTTAAACTAGCAATCGAAACGAGCGAGCGACATGCTGCACAATTAGCACTAAGAAAAAGTGAGGCAAAATGTCGAGCTTTGTTTGAGCATTCTTCTATTGGTATTAGCTTGGCAAATATGGATGAACGGATAATAGATAGTAATCCAGTGTTATGTCAGATGCTAGGTTACAATCAAGAAGAACTATACGATAAACGTCTCACAGATTATATTTTTATTGAAGATTTGACTACATATTTAGAGGATCAACAAATAGTAGTAGAAAATGGCGATCGCTTCCAGAAGGAATTACCTTTTCAACATAAAGACGGTAGTTTAGTTTGGACTCACATTTCGGTTTCTTTGATTTCCGACACAAATAATCAACCTGAGTTTTTCCTCACCACTGTAGAAGATATCACAGAACGCAAGCGAACTGAGTTGAAATTGCTTCAAACTAAAGAAGCAGCTGAAGCAAGTAGTCGAGCAAAAAGTGAATTTTTAGCAACTATGAGTCATGAATTGCGTACACCTCTAAATGCAATTATGGGGTTATCTCAGTTACTGCAACAAAAAATAGTTGGTACACTCAATGAGCAGCAAGAAGAATATATAAATTATATATACAGTAGTGGTGAACAGTTGCTGGCACTGATTAATGATATTCTTGATTTGTCTAAGATAGAAGCCGGGAAAGAAGAATTAATCCTGTTGCCTTTGCAAGTGCAAGATATTTGTAACTCTGTAATATCGACAGTGTGCGATCGCGCTTCAGAAAAAAAATTGCAACTCACAACCGAAATATATCCAGAGGCAGATGTTTGCATTGCTGACGAAGGAAAAATTAAACAAATGCTACTAAATCTGCTGACGAATGCGATAAAATTCACCGCAGCGGGTAAAGTCTCGCTGACAGTGAAAAAAGTACCGCAAGGGATGATGTTTACAGTTTCTGATACGGGTATTGGTATTGACTCAAGTCAATTTCAATTTTTGTTTGAACCATTTAAACAGCTTGATAGTCGCTTAAATCGCGAGTACGAAGGTACTGGTTTAGGTTTAGCTTTGACACGCAAGTTAGCACGAATGCATGGTGGAGATGTGACAGTAGAATCCACTTTGGGAGAAGGTAGTCGATTTATGCTATTTCTGCCAGATTCAACTCCAGTGGAAGAGGGGGGGAGGGGGGGATGGGGGGAGGGGGGGAAAGAAAATAATTCTTCTTCTAGCTTCAATCTCCCCGCTAGTACAACCAATAAACGCATCTTGCTAGTGGAAGACGAGGAAAACACTGCCATATTGTTGCAAGATTATCTTCAGGCAATTGGTTATGAGGTGGAAAAAAGTATCGATTCAAACAGCTTCTTACATCAGATAAGAAATTTTCAACCAGATTTAATTTTGTTGGATATGCATTTAAATCGAGATGTCAGCGGATGGGATTTACTGAATCTTGTGCGACAAATACCTTCTTGGCAAGATTTGCCAGTGGTAATTATGGCACCAATGGAAATGACTGTAGATTGCGAACGCTTGTGGAAAGCTGGTGCTAATGACTATCTCAGTAAACCGATTCGTATCGTTCAATTAGAGTCAATATTGATGCAATATTTGAGTTAAATTGGGCAATAGACATATGGTAGAAAAGATGTAGAGACGTAGCATTGCTACGTCTAATCAAGGGTTTCGGGCAACGCATAATTAAATTAAGTTGATGTCTAATGAACATCTCCAGAAAAGACGTAAAGACGTAGCAGTGCTACGTCTCTACAAGGATTTCAGGTAACGCATGGTTAATTTATGGAGATATCTAATCTTCAATTCCTAGTCCCCAGTCCCCATTCTTGATAAATCTGCCATGCTTTAATTATGTTTCCTTGCATGAGGTAGGCAACTGCTGAAAGTCCCTTTAATTCAGTGATGTTAGGATTTTTGGCTAAACCAGATTGTAGGGATTTTTGTGCTGCTGCTGGTTGCCAATTGTAGAGATGGACAAATCCTAGATAGCCGTATGCGTAGGGATTTACTGGGTCTAATTGAGTTACTTTAGTAAAAGAGGCGATCGCATCATTCACTCTGGTTTGCAATACGTTTGCTAAAGCTAAAGCATACACCCAATCACGATTTTCAGCAATATGCTCTAATCTATATTCTAAACTTAATCTTCCTTGTACCAAATAATCCTGATTTGGGTCGTACTGATTGATACGTCCTACTTCATCAAATACTTTTTCTAGTGCCGATCCACCTTTGGGTAAATTAGCTCCTAATATGCGTAATTGCGTGACTAAATCTAACTCTGGTGCCGCTATGGCAGTGGCTTTGGGGTCAATTTGCAAAGTAACTTTTGGCACTTTAATCGGATAAGTTTCTCCAGAAATTCGATTCAAATAAGTTGCTTCTAAGGTGTAAGTTCCTGCTACTGTATCAGCACTTGGTAGCATCGCCATTCTTTCAATAACTGATAAATGCTGATTTGAGGTGGAATACAAACTCCCCATCGCGATTCCGTGATCGTGTAACCATTTGATATTATCGGTGTTTCGCCAAGTTAATAATACCAAACCTTGTTGTAACTCTTGCGAAGAGCCAGACCACTCATAAGTTACAGGTATAGGTATTCCTGGCGGCGCTTTTTCTGGGACTTTGACTCGTGATAGAATAATCCGGCGGGGAGTTTTTGCTGAAAGAGATTTTACTTCTACTGGTGGCAGCTTTTGATGATAAAGTTTCAGAATACTGCGATCGGGTAACTTCCAAGACTTATTTAGCTGGAAATCTGGTGATGTTTGCACAGCTTCGACTATGGCAGCTTGGTTTGGTGGAATTGAACCTTGATCGCCGGTTTTGGTGAGAAACCAAGAAAGCGATCGCTTATCTTGTTCAAGAAACTTTTTCCTTGTTCCTACCTGTCGTCCGTAAACTCGAAAGTTCTCTAATGCCCCATAATAATTGAAATTGTGCTGGTTAATTTCTCCGGTTGAAGGCAAAACTCCCAGGGTAGAATGCAGATATGGTTCTGTTTGGATAATTTGAGCAATTACTTGTCGATGTGGGTACTGTTGTCCCATATAAGGATAAAATTGCGATCGCGGACTTAAAGTTTGCGTCATCCAACCACCCAAAGCACCTCCCACAGGAAACAAGTTGAATAACATCAAAATTATTGCCAAACCAACAGTATAAAAGCGGGTACGCTTTCCCCAAAGATCACGAGAACAAGTTAACCCGTAAGCCAAGAATAATGACAATACTGGTAAGTATGGTAAGACATAGCGATCTTGTTTGTTAGGGTTGAGGCATGATAATAGATAACTTCCCAGCCAAAATATTGCGATCCATTTCAGAGAGTAGGAAAGAGGAGGAGTGGAGGATGGGGGGAAAGAAGAATTATTCTCCTTGTTTTCAAGTCTTTCTTCTTTAACATGTCCCCAATAGAGTAGTAAAGCAAATATAGGTACTAGTAATAAAGGTAAAGAAACTTGAGTTGGTAATTGACGCCAATAATAAGTCCAAGCTTCGATTGTATTTATCGGTGCTTGATTTTCAGCGATCGCAGAATCTATTGTAGCTCGTTTACCAGAAGTGAGGATAACTAACCAATTGGTGCGATACCAGGGAGCAAACACCAACACTGACAAGCATAAACTACTTAGTAGCTGTGCTAAACGTCCCCAGCGTCGTTGACTTAGCGTTGCAAATCCTACCCAAGCGATCGGCGTTAATAAAAAGAATAACGCAGTTTGCTTCACTAAAAACGCTAATCCTAAAGATAAACCAAAAGCAATTGCCCAGAGGAGGGAGGGAGGGGAGGAGGGGGAGAAAGAAGAATTATTCTTTTTGTCTCTTGTCTCCCTTGTCTCCTTGTCTCCTTGTCCCCAAGTCTCCCTGTCTCCCCTAACCTTCCAAAGTGTGAGGCAATAAAAACTTAAGGTAACGATAGATGTGAGAGGATAATCTAAGAGAAATTCTAAACGCAGGCGATAAAGACCTGGTAAAATTTGACATAATGCAGCGGCACATAAACCTACAGAGTCGTTAAATAGCAGTTTACCCAAGCCATAGACTGACCAAAGCAAAATCGCGCTAAATAACAGCATTACCAAAATGGCTTGATCTGCACCAGTACCAAAGATATTTTGAACAATAGCAGTAATGATGTAAGTTAAAGGCGGTATTTTAGAAGATAGCAGCCAAAAACTTCGCCACCATTCTACATCCCACCATTGAGCATTTTGTAACGCTTGCCGATAGGTTAACGTGCCGGTTAAGTAATCTGCTTGATCCCAACCTGGAATTGAGCGATCTAGTGTCAGCCAAATGCGATCGCATAAAGCACCTAACAGCCAAATTATCCCCAGAATCAGTATACTATTATATTTATTTCGCTTTGTTTTGACAGTCATAAATCGCTTCGCTTCTGCGATCGGTTAAAAGTGAAGAATTATAAATTATAAATTTACAGGAGATTGCGCTTTAATCGAATACACGTAGAGACGTAGCACTGCTACGTCTCTACAAGGTTTTGGATTTTATATATATACTTTCTAAACCTGAAATCTGCTGTATATAAAATCTTAACTCTGTAGAGACGCGATAAATCGTCCTCTTTACTTTTTCCTCATTTTGACATGGGCAATGCCCGCTTCTATAAATATTTCTCCCTCTTCGACAAAACCGAATTTGTAGTATAAACCTTTTATATACACTTGGGCGTTAATCACAACTTCCGGAATCTTTTTGTTTGCTATAATCAACAACGCCTCATTTATAATTTTCTTACCAATACCTTGACCCCTAACCGTAGATAAAACAGCAAGCCTTTCTATCTTGACAGTTTTATCATCCAAATATCTTATCCTCGCCGTTCCCACAGCAAGATTATCTAAATAAGCAATCAAATGGTCGCATATTTCATCTTTACCGTCAAACTCTAAAGCTTCTTCAACCCCTTGTTCCTCTTGAAAAACGACCTTTCTAATCGCTTTAATCTGCGAAAAATCCTCAGAAAAATCCGCTAACCTAACCACTAAATCCCTCATCAAACTCTCTTGGCGTCCTTGGCGCCTCGATATAAAATTAAGGTGGGGGTTTCCCCCACCTTAGTAGGTAGGCACAAATAAACCCAACTATGTTACAAAATGTAAAATGCTTGAAAGCCTTGCGATTGCCTCACTTCGCTTCGCTCCGTTCGCAATGACATAGTTATAAATTTTCCCGCTTACCCACCTATACCAAATAATAGGAGTGAAAATGAATTATGCGTTGTCCGAAACCCTTGTAGAGACGTAGCTAGGAGTGAAAATGAATTATGCGTTGTCCGAAACCCTTGTAGAGACGTAGCTAGGAGTGAAAATGAATTATGCGTTGTCCGAAACCCTTGTAGAGACGTAGCACTGCTACGTCTCTACTTTTCGGGAAATGTCTAATTAATCTGCACCTTCAATGGGAGCAAAACCTTGACGTTGAATATTTTCCGTTATCGTGCGCGGTTCCAAGAATTGTAACAGATAATCGGGACCTCCAGCCTTAGAACCTACTCCCGAAAGCTTAAACCCACCAAAAGGTTGACGAGCAACGATCGCACCTGTAATATTGCGATTAACGTACAAATTCCCGACTTCAAACTCTGACTGCGCTTGTTCAATGTGGGAAGGAGTTCTCGAATAAAGTCCTCCAGTCAAAGCATAATTTGTCCCGTTCGCCACTTGCAACGCTTCCTGAAAATTCTTCACGCGAATTACAGCCACAACTGGACCAAAAATTTCTTGTTGAGCAATTGTGGAATCTGGCAATACTTCACTAAAAATCACAGGTCCGATAAAATAGCCTTGATCAGGTGCTGGCATTTCCAAAGCAGCTTTCGCTGATTGACGACCTATTTCAATATACTCCCGGATGCGATCGCGTGCCGCAGCATCAATCACAGGTCCAACTTGAGTACTTGGTAACTCAGCCTCCCCAATATTCAGCGATTTCGTCGCTTCGACAAAGCGCTCCACAAAGGTATTATAAATCGGTTCAACCACAATTACACGGGAACAAGCAGAACATTTTTGTCCGCTGTAACCAAACGCCGATTGCACAACCCCCACCACAGCCGCGTCTAAATCAGCACTTTCATCCACAATAATTGCATTCTTCCCGCCCATCTCTGCAATCACCCGCTTCATATGCTTTTGACCGGGTTTGAGAATTGCTGCTTCTGCGTAAATCCTACAACCTACTTCTTGGGAACCTGTAAAAGCGATGACATGAGTCTCTACATGATTCACCAAATAAGCACCAACTTGGGAACCCTTGCCAGGAACGTATTGAAAAACACCTTTAGGAATTCCCGCTTCCACCAAAACTTCTGTAAATTTAGCCGTAATCACAGAAGAAGTTTCCGCCGGTTTGAGGAGAGTGCAATTCCCTGCAACCAAAGCAGCAACCGTCATTCCGCAAGCGATCGCTAACGGAAAATTCCAAGGAGAAATCACCACTGCAATTCCCCGTGGGAAGTAAATATAACGATTATTTTCCCCCGGAACGTCATAATTAACACCTTCATCCAACCGTTCCATCTCGTCCGCATAGTAGCGACAAAAATCAATCGCCTCAGAAACCTCCCCATCCGCTTCCCGCAAAGGCTTACCGACTTCCAAAACAATCCAAGCCGAAAACTCAGCACGGCGTTCTTCCATCAAATCCCCAGCCTTCCGCAAAATCGCCGCACGTTCCTTCACCGGAGTCTTCCTCCAACCAGGAAAAGCAGATTTTGCAGCTTTCATCGCTTCTTCTGCTTGTTCCACACTCAGAAGTCCAACCTTCCCCACAATTTCCCTGAAATTCGACGGATTAACAGAATCAACAACATCCTGAGTTTGGACATACTCCCCATTCACCAAAGGTAAATAAGTTTTCCCAAACTGCTGACGAACACTTTGCAAAGCTTCCTGAGAAAGCTTTATTTTCTCCTCCTCAGCATAATCTGTATCAGCCACACCGAGGAAAGAGGAGGGGAAGTCTTCTTGTTTTTCTTTTAATTTGACAACTGGGGGTGCAATTAACTCTTCAACCGGACGATTCTCCAAATTTTGCCGTAAAAACGAACTATTTGCGGTATTCTCCAACAAACGGCGAATTAAATACGCCATTCCTGGGAGCAACTCCCCATAAGGACAGTAAACTCGAACTCGATAACCCTTATCAACCAACGCCGAAGCTAGTTTATCACCCATACCGTACAGCACTTGCATTTCAAAGCAACGCCGGGGGACATTTAAACTCTCAGCTATAGCGATCGCTCTAGCTTGCGATCTTACATTATGACTACCAATAGCAGCATACACATATTCATAACTCTCCAACAACAACTGCGTTATCGTTTCAAAATTCCCATCCGTTGCCGCCTTATCATTGTAAACTGGTTGTTGCCAGTGTTTTTGTGCAGCTTTAATCGTTTCCTGATCCCAATACGCACCCTTCACCAAACGAATTGTAATCGGATAACCGCGCTCCTTTGCCCAGGCAATCAAGTTTCGTGCATCTTCTTCACTATCGCGCAGATACGCTTGAATCGTCATCCCAATATCTGTACGTTGCCGAAACTCATCTTCCAACAAGACTTTTTTCAAGATACTGAAAGTTAAGTTTTTATAAGCGTACTGTTCCATATCAAAGTGAACAGAAGCACCATTATCTTTCCCACGACGCAACAAAGTACGAATGCGCGAACTTACTCGCTCCTCACTACCTATAGCATCTAACGGGTCAAACTGCGAATAAAACGCGGTTAACTTGACAGAAACCTGAACTTTTGCCACATCCGCTTCATCAATTGCCGGAATCTGACTCCAACCCTTAGACGCTTCCACAAGTTGTTGCATCAATTCCAAATAACGTTCCAGATAAGATTGCGCTTCAGTTTCAGTAATTACCGCTTCACCAAGCAAATCGATGGTGAAAGCCATTTTTTCTTTACGCAGTCTCTCAACCGTCTTGATGACCTGTTTAATATTTTCCCCAGAAATATATTTATGCGCTAGAGTTTCAACCGCAGTCCCTACGGTTGTCGCAGCAACTTGTCCCGGCATAGAATCAGGGTTAGCAAAATTTAGCATCCCCTTCAAAGCAGCCGGTAACTCTACAGACTCATCCCCTAAATATTCTTGTAAATGCGCCGCAATTTCTGCTTTACTATTCAAAGCAGGTAAAGTATCGATAAAGCGAAATAACTGCACCCGCAATCCAGGATTACTCATAGCCCAAGCTAGCAATTTATCATCCCAGCGCATTTGATCGCGCAAAGCACCCAAAAAAGAGCGATTTTCTTGCGTCGCAGCTAAAAGCTCTTTGGCAATTTCTTGAGTTTTCGCTTCGTAAGCACTTTTTTCTACTTGTAATACCACTCTCTACAGACTCCAATTTTAACGCAAGGCTTTCTTAACAAAGCTTGTATCTTCTATTTTCGCTCTTGGATTCTGTGAATACCACATATATATATGATGCACGAGTGATGCAAATAGTCAAGATTCATCAGGAAGAAAACCTCAAAAAAGACTCTGCGTTACTTTGCGCTTACCTTAGCGTACCCTTCGGGTTCATCAGTTCGACGGGACGGAAACCGACTCCGCCGACTGATTCACCTTTGCGTTGAAAAAAGCCACGCATCAACCTCATCCCGATAAAATAAAAACAATTACACCAAAAGGCAGCAATTATGGCAACCCAAATCGGTGAAGGAAAATCTTTGACTGAACTGGTAATTTCTTGGGAAGCTTTACCAGAGAATTTTCAGCTTGAGGATGAACCTGTGGAAAATACATCACAGCCAATTTTAGCAGGTGCGTTGCGTGAAAGTTTAGAAATTGCCGGATTTATTCAACCTCAAATGTTGATTGCGTCAAACTTTGCTCTTTGCGCTACTTTAAACGGACAATTTATTGCTAAAGCACCAGATTGGCTTTATATTCCAACTGTAAATCAAAATTTAGGAGAACGCAAAAGCTATACACCTAATTTAGAAGGTGATATTCCCGCAATTGTGATGGAATTTATTTCCGATAACGATGGGGGAGAGTATTCAGTTAAACGAACTTATCCACCTGGAAAATGGTTTTTCTACGAACAAATTATCAAGGTTTCCATTTACATAATTTTTGACCAAAATGGAGGGTTATTAGAATTTTACCAACTGGAAAATGAGCGATATGAATTACAGCAACCTAACTCTGATGGACTTCATTGGATTGATTCAATGAGCTTATTTTTAGGTACTTGGCAAGGAACAAAAGAAGCGAGAACGGGTTATTGGTTGCGCTGGTGGGATGAGTCAGGTAATTTGTTGCCGTGGGCAATAGAAAGGGTAGAAAAAGAACGTCAACGCGCTGAAATTGAACGTCAACGTGCTGAAATTGAACGTCAACGTGCTGAAATTGAACACCATCGTGCCGAACAAGAACGTCAGCAAAAAGAAAAACTTATTGCTTATTTGCAATCTCAAGGCATCGATCCTAATACTTTACTTTCAGAATAAATCGATTCAAAAATAATCTCATATCTGAGAAAGCACATATCTTAGATATTGACCGAATTTAAATGTTATCCAAAACCCCTAGAGACGTAGCACTGCTACGTCTCTACATTCTTTCTTTTACGGCTATAAAAAACTGCTACGGGTAAGATTTATATAAATGCGACAAACTATTTTCTTTTCGGAATCACATTTCTCATCCCACCTTTAGCACCAACGGTATCACTTTTGTAACGGGGGATGATATGAATACTTGCGTGCATCATATTTTGACCCGCATCTCGATTAATATTCATCCCCACATTAAAACCGTCAGGTTGAAATTTTTGAGTGAGAATTTCTTGTACTTTATTAACCATTAGCCAGCAAGCAGATTGCTCTTTCAATGGTAGCTCAAAATAATTGCTGACATGACGTTTGGGAATAACCAAAACGTGACCTTTATTTACAGGATAACCGTCAAACATTGCATAAGCAGTAGCAGATTCGGTTAAGAAACTTAGATGCGTATAAGGATTACAAAATAGACAATTATTGCTTGAATTTCTTTGGTGATTATAATGAATGTACTCATAAATCTCACAATTATCGTCTAATTTAATAGAATTAAAGGGAAGTTTCACACTACATTGATAGGTAGGTTTCTTATGGACATAATGCTCTCGAAAACCTTCTCTTTTTATATCCCGTCTAACGGAATAGTAAGCTTTGCCTCCCGGTTTTAAAAGGTATGATATACCCATGAGAACATTTGCTTGTTCTTCGGTAAACAAAACATTTAAAACATAAAAGCAAATTATTGTATCGAATTTTTCATGAGGATGTTCTGGAAAATAATAAGGATCGTATCCTGTAATATCAAAACCTTTTTCTTGTAATAATTTAACATCATTCCCCAACCCACAACCAAAATCTAAGATTTTACCTTTCAGCAAGTTTTTCTCCAATAAAAACTTTGCTGGAAATGATAAGTAAATTCTTTCTATTGCAGTGAGGTGGGTGAATTTATTTTGTTGCTTTTGCATAGGATACACATAAATTTTCGGCGATTACACACTATCAGGTGAAGTTCCTCAATCCAATCAGGAGACGCTTTACTTGTTCTTAATACAAAGAGGATATTTTAAGATATGCACTATTAAATAATTTTAGCTCAGTACAAATACGGAATTAAGCGAAGATTTATTAGACAGGGAAAAGAGCGATCGCTCTTTTAATTTCAGCAAGCGATCGCCTATACTTAACAGACTAGGTGTTTAGTCACAAAGGTGTTACTACTTACCCTCAAAAGTAGTATGCAATGCCCAACTTTTTTATTACATTCCGTGTTGCATCCTAGATATAATGGCTTATTATACTGAAATAATACTCAGTTCAAATGAACATTTACTGCACTAATCCTAACTGTCGGTATCCGGAAAACCCAGTCCCTGATGAGTTCCGCAATCTTAGGAGCCACCAACAGAGGTACTGTAGTAGCTGTGGAATGACTTTAATTCTGAAGACTCGTTACATACCCTTAGAGCAAATAGGCTGGGGAGGATTTGGCAAGACATTTCGCTCATGGGATGCTCACCTTCAGCAGCAGTGCGTTGTCAAGCAATTGCAGCCGAGAAATACTTATAGAAATCATTTTTCACACTCGGAGCTTGAATCGATAAAAAAGTCTTTTGAGGAAGAGGCAAGAGCCTTGAGAGATATCAAGCATGAACAAATTCCTCTACTCTATGATTACTTTGAATTGCCAGTACCTTCTGATTCACAAGAAGAATTCCCCAAAGAATTATTTTATTTAGTGCAAGAATATGTCCAAGGTGAGACTTTGGAGAAGGAACTTAATCAGAAAGGTCGTTTTTCAGAAACTGAAGTTTTACAGGATTTAGGACAACTTCTGAACGTCCTCAAGTACATACATGAAAAAAGACAAGTTATTCATAGAGATATCAAGCTCTCTAATATTATTCGTCACGAAAATGGAACGCTTTATTTGATAGATTTTGGTGCTGCGGTGAAGCGTAAATTAGAGCCAAAAATCCCTGTTCAGCAATCAATGGCAATGGGAACTCCCATCTTTTCACCACCAGAGCAATTAGCTGGTAAAGGAATATTTTTTTCATCAGATTTATATTCTTTAGCTGCAACCTGTATTTGTTTGCTTACAGGTAGAAATGTCAATGAGCTTTGGAATGAAAATAGGTGGATTTGGAGAGAATACGTTAATGTAAACGATAATTTGGCAGACATTTTAGATCGGATGTTGTCATATCAACCAGAGGATCGTTATGAGTCTGCTGAGTCAGTAACTACTGCTCTTTTTGGGCAAATATCGCTAAATCCAAATTCTTCGGTAAATAGGGAAAATCCGCGTGAATCTCAAGAATTCAATTATACTACAATTCGCGAGAGTATAAGTTTTTCTTTGAGGCTCAAGAGGCTGATGAAGAAACTGTTTTTACCTATTGGATTAGTTGTATTAGGAAGTGCGATCGCATTGTTAATTCCCTGGTGGATGCATCCCCCTATTTGCGATTTTAAAAATCAAAATGGATTCAGTTGCGGTGAGGCAATTTTGATTCCCAAAAATCCCATGATTTCTGAGGCAGTTTTTGCTGACAAGGAAAGAGGAATCACTGCATTTGGGCAAACTCATTTTAACCAAGCTATTGTATATTTTAAAAAATACCTTGCTTCTAATCAAAATGACCCTGAAGCACGTATTTATCTAAACAATGCTAAAGCAGCTATGACAAAAAAACCTCTAAAAATTGCCGTTACTGTTCCAATTGTTGACGATCAACTTAATGGTTCAAATGACATTGCCGAACAAATGTTACGTGGATTTGCTCACGTTCAAGATAATTTTAATCAGAATCAGGGCATTAACGGAAGACTGCTGTTTCTGGAAATAATGAGTACAGGTTGGCAGAAGAATAAAATTAGGCAAATAGCTGATGCCATCGCTAGCAAAGAAAATATCTTAGGAGTCATCGGTTATTATACCAGCGATAGTATACAAGAAGCTGCCCCAGCTTATGATGGGAAAATGGTGGCTATATCTCCTACGAGTACAGCTGTTAGAGATTCTGCTTTTCAATTAAATAACTACATTTTTCGCGTATCTCCAGATAACTCGGCTGCGGCTGATAAACTAATGAAATATATCGTGTATCAAAAATTGAATAAAGTAGCTATTTTTTATGAGCCTAATGAGAAATTTGCTGAATCTTTGAAGAAAGAATTTGAAAGTGTTGTCTTTCTAAATAGAAAACACCTTGTTAACGAGTGTTCGATAATTCATAGCACAACTGAAGTATTAAATTGTTTGCGACAAGCAAAAGAAAGTAATGCAGAAGTAATCATGTTAGCCTTTAGCGATAAAGTGGCAAGAATTGCGGCAACACTTATCATTAACCAAAGTGAAAATATCACCATACTCGGTGCAGATACTCCATATCTCGAAACTGTCAGCCAAGCTAATATTCCAGTTGATAAACTGAGAATAGCCGTTCGTTGGCATAGAAGTAATAGTCCTAATTCTAAGTTTGAGAAGGAATCTGTGAAGCTTTGGGGAACTGGAGACGTGAACTGGCGAACTGCAATGTCTTATGATGCTACGATGGCAATGGTTGAAGCACTCAAACGCAGTCAGGGTAATTATACTCGTCAGAGGCTCTACGAAGTGTTGAATGAGCCTACTTTTTCAGCCGATGGTGTGAGTGCAAAGGTGGAATTTAATAATTTACGCGATCGCAAACCATTACCGGGTATCGGTGTCTTGGTTAAAGTTGAAAATAACAGGTTCCTTGTCGATAAAACATCATATAATTAGCTTACTATAAGTTACTCGGTATCGTCTTAAATCTATTTTCCGAACCCAAGGAATAATCCTCTAATTTAAAATCAGCAAAAGGCTTCTTCTCTAACCTATTTCTTAACGCTTCATCTAAAATTACACCTTCTGATTGCTTCTTCACACCAATAATAATAATACTTCTTTGATAATCTGTTGAATCTTGATTCTTCTGACAATCACTCCGCTGAAATTGACCCATATTTAACAATCGATAACCTTGCACACTTTTCGTATTGCTAAATATTTTCTTCACTAAAAGTTGTAATTGCTGAGAACGTTCAAAAGCTCTTTTTTCTTCTACTTCTACATTACCCTCACAAGAAGCTGTGCCTACAGAGATAATCTCACTGGGATTTTCCATGATTCTCTGAATACCTTCTTCTTCTAAATTAGACTTTAAAGAATTCAACTTAATCAGTTCATTATTATATTTAACTTGATAATTACTGCCAAGCTGCCATTTATATTCTACTGATAAAACAGCAACGTTAAATTCAGCAACTCTACCTTGACTATCTTTACCTTCTTCATAAGGAAAGTAATCAACTTTGCCTTTTCTTTCTGGTGCTTGTCCATAATCTGGAGGTGAAGAACTTAATTTAGAAGAACGAGTTGCTAAGGCTACTAAACCTAATAATCCTAACGATATCAGCAACGCGGCAAACAATGCTAATAAAGGAACTTTTTCTGGCTGCTTTTCTGGCTGCGGTGGTAAAGTCGTCGTAGTTGGTTGCGCTAACAAGGCAGTTTTTGGACTTCCCACAATATTTACAGTTGCAATAGTTCCTGTTAATTGTTGCTCAATTGCCTCCAACTGTTTTATAATATCCTGAGCGGTAGCTGGACGCTGATTTACATCCCGCACCATCAGCGAATCAATCAAATTCAACAGTAAAGGTGAGATTTGCATCGCATGATTTTGCCAATGCAATACATTATGGTGGCTGTCGTACATCTCCAAAGGATGATACCCTGTGAGCAAAAATACAAACGTGCGTCCTAATGCATAAAAATCTGATTGCGCTACAGCTTGAGCGCTTATTTGTTCTGGTGCGCTGTAGCCAGATGACATAATTGCTGTAATCCCTCCACCACCGCTGCTAATTTTGGCTAAGTAGGTTCTAGTAACTTCTCTGGCTGTACCAAAGTCAATTAACACTAACTGCCCATCAGGACGAATCATGATGTTAGATGGTTTTATATCTCGATGCAGATACTGTTTCCCATGTACCAGAGCTAAAATTTCTAACAACTGCCTTAACCAGGCTACAGTTTGTTCTTGAGAAATCGGTTTATTTTGCTGCTGTTTTAGCCATTGTTCTAAGTTGGAACCTTCAATTTTTTCCATGACAATGCAGTGTAATACTAAGCCATTTCTGGTCTGATATTGAAAGTAACCATCCACTTTGGGTATACCCGGATGATTCAAATTTCCTAGCACTGCTGCTTCTTGTTGAAATAATTCTACTGCTTTCGCATCAGTTGATAAATCCTCTTTGAGTACTTTGAGGATTTTCGGTGTGTCTTGTTCGTATGCGTCATAAACTTTGCCAAAACCAGTTTTGTCACTCAAAAGACGCAACACCCGATAGCGTTTTAACAACTCAAGTTGGGAACCACAACTTTGACAAAAGCGGTTCTCATCGTTGTCTGGGTGATTTGGTTTCAGGCAAACTGGATTAATACAAAAGCTCATGAATGTCGCTTCGCTCCAAGGAAAAAGATTAATTTATCATATTTTTAGATCGTAGTGGCACTTCAGTAATCAAGATAAGCGATGAATCGCTTACTACGAATGTTATTTTTCTGACTTATGCTGCTTTAAGAAAGTAAAAAGATTAATTTAGAATATTTTTAGATCGTAGTGAGCACTTCAGTGCTCAAAAGAAGCGATGAATCGCTTACTACGAATGTTTTAAGAAAGCTGCTACGGTTGAGTTAAATGCTTGACTTTCTGTCAAAAATGCCCAGTGATTACCGGGAACTTGGCAGATGTGTAAGTTTGTTAGATAAGTTTTGTAGGGTTTAAGTTGCCATTGTTGACGATTAACACCTTTTTCTGGTTGGATAAACAGAGTAGGGGTATCTATTATAACTGTTAATCCAGGAACTCGCATCACTTCTTCAAAAATGCGATCGCGTGCAGCTATTGTAAATTTACTACCCCAACTACCATCGGCTTTTTCTTCGATTCCAGCTTGAAAGACTTGCTGCTGTAAAGAATTCCAATCCTGATATTCACTTAATTTACGCGCTTGCATCTCCGCTTGTTCTAAACTAGCAAATGGTCCCATTCCTTTGAGAAATGGCAAGACACCATACAACAACGGAAATGTCACTTTGAAGAAACTCGGTATTTTCCAAATAAAAATCGGATCTACAAGAATCATACTCCGCAAACGTGCTGGATTTTGCTTTGCCCAAATGCAAGCTAATTTACCACTCCAAGAATGCGCTACAACATGAGCAGATTTCCATCCCAAATGATCCATCAGTGCTTCTAAGTCAGCGATCGCACTCTCAAAAGTATAATCTGTCTCAGGCTTACTACTTTCACCATGACCGCGCATATCTGGAGCAATTATATGGTATTCTGCCGCTAGGTAATCTCCCAAGCCTGACCAAACAACGGCATTGTCAGCTAAACCATGTAATAGCAGCAACGGTTCTTTACCTTGATTCCACTCTAAGTAAGATAGTTGGATATCAGATTTCGATAAACTTTGACGTATAGGCATCATTGGATCACTTGTAGATATTTGCGCTTATATCGTACTCCTATAGAGGATTTGATATTAGACATCTCCATAAATTAATTATGCGTTGCCCGAAACCCTTGTAGAGACGTAGCACAGAATAGTCTCTACCTATGACTCTGGAGATGTCTATTGTACACATTTTGATAATAATCGCTAAAATAGATTTAGTCGTAATGACTTCGACTTGCATTTAATAAAATGCTATTGAATCTATATTAGGATGTTGGTTTATGGTGAGAATTGTTGGCATTGCAGGTAGTTTAAGACCGGATTCTTACAGCCAAATGGCTTTACAATTAGCAGCGCAAAGAGTAGAAGTGCTAGGTGCCGAAGTCGAAATTTTAGACTTAAGGCAGATGAAGTTACCTTTTTGCGACGGGGGAAAAGAATATCCAGATTACCCCGACGTCAAACGGATGCAGGATGCTGTCAGTTCTGCTGATGGATTAATTTTAGCAACACCAGAATATCACGGCAGCGTCAGTGGTGTATTAAAAAATGCACTAGATTTGATGAGCTTCGATCAGCTTTCTGGTAAAGTAGCAGGATTAATTAGCGTCTTAGGGGGACAACCTAACAGCAACGCTTTAAACGATATGAGATTAATTCTCAGATGGGTTCATGGTTGGTGTATACCTGAACAGGTAGCAATCGGACAAGTTTGGAAAGCTTTCAACCCTGAAGGTAAGCTACTAGATGAGAAACTATCTCAACGATTTGACGAATTTGCCCAAAGTTTAGTTGAAAATACCCGCAAGTTGCGAGGTGTGAGTTAGGGGAATCGAGGAGTGGGGGAGTGGAGCAGTGGGGGATAAGGAGAATAATTCTTGTTTCCCCCCTGCTCCCCCTGCTCCCCCATCTTCCTAATGGTGGTGATGATGTCCGCTAGCTAGTTGGGGGTTAACTGCTACAGAGTCCTCCGATAAGAGTTCAGCGATATGAGCATTTGCCCATTGTGCTGCCACTGCTAAGAATTGAGGATCGTCGTTGACGCAAGCCATTTGTACATAGCCTAAGTCAGGGTGTTTTTTCTCTAGGTCATGAATAATGTGATGCACATCCAAGAGAGTTTCGTGATTTTCTGTCGCAAAGCCTATTGGCATAAATACTATCACCTTCGCACCCAATTGGATGAGGTTTTTTGCTGCTTGTTCAGCGTTTGGTTGCGTCCAATCAATTAAAGGTGTGTCATGGTTGAGCCAACCTACCGAGATGAGAGGATAGCGGTTAATTAGTTTATCACGTACTAAGTCGTAAAGTATCTGACTTTCGGTAATCCCGGAAGTAAAGCCTTTCGCTTTGTGGGGACAACCGTGATTCATTAAGACAATACCGATTTGAGAAGGCAGGTAAGTGTTAGCCAAATCAGCGTTAATTTTTTCTTCAACCAGATGAGCCATCAAATTGATGTAAGCTGGTTCGTTGTAGAAAGAAGGAATGTAACGCTGTGCTTTAACCCAGTGTTCTTCACCATTAGTGACTTGGGAAAGAGCATTGTTAACTTGCTCTATCGCTATGCCGCTAGTAAAGATAGAATCAACTACCAGCAAGGGATAAATTAGTAGTTTGTCAAAACCTGCTTCACGAATTTCTGTTAAAACTTGGTCGGGGAGAAAGGGAGCGCAGAAGTTGAAAGCTTTGAAAACTTGAACGCGATCGCCCCATTTTTCTTGTAAATTTTTCTCAATTCCAGCGCGTTGCTTTTCAAATATAGCATTATGTGGGGAAATAAAATCATGATGCGTGTGTCCCCATTCATGGCGATCGAATAATGCTAAAAGACGTGCCAGAGGAGGATAAATCCAGGTTGGTACTGGTGCAAATTTTGCTGTCAGTAGATTTAAAGCTTGTTCGTTATAGTTAGCGAAGTCTTCGTAGCTTTCGACTTCACCATAGCCCATAAGCAATACAGCTACTCGTTCTTGACTTGATAGATGCTCGTGTGTATGATCCAGTTTTTCCGGGGTAGCAACCACGATTGAATTCCTCAATTATATCTACGGGATTTTGTTTTTTCCCTTACTCGTATTTTAGTATCCCATCCAGGGGGATAGCATTTATGTGGACTGAAAAATTCAAACATATTAAATCTAGGAGTGCGCTTTAATACATTGAGTTTGGCTAAAAATCTAATATTTTTAGATAGTTAGGTAAAAAATGCTATATTGACGACGGGAAAAGGCACTCTAACAATAACTATCACTACGGTTCGGATAAGGTAAGTTGAATGAAAATTATAGATCACAAAGACGGGATAAATCGGCATCTCTTGCCTTCAGCGAACCGTATTGCAATAACTATTATGTGTAAAAAATGCTAGCCCAGAAGATAAACATAATTATTTGCCCTGGAATTCATCAGCCAGCCTTAACGGAAAACTTTATTTCAGGAGGGTTAGAGATATATTCTCAAAGTAAAGAAAATCCAGTGAATATACTGAAAGTACCCACTGATGGTTTTTCGGCGTTATCAGGTTTTAATATATTACAGGTTTTAAGCGATCGCCTGAGCGATCGCACTAAATCGCCAGTTATATTCATAAGTTTTAGTGGAGGTGTAGTTGGGGCAATAGCCGCAGCGCATTGGTGGCAAATTTATGGTGGTAATATCAAAGCATTTATTGCTATAGATGGATGGGGAGTACCTCTGTGGGGTAGTTTCCCGATTCATAGAATGAGTCATGATTATTTCACCCACTGGAGTTCTAAAATATTGGGAAGTGGGCAAGATAATTTTTACGCAGATCCACCAGTAGAGCATTTATCGATGTGGCGATCGCCCCAAACTATCCAAGGCAGATGGGTAGACTCATCTAATGAAATTTCCCCACCCAAAAGTCGCCTGACTGCGGCAGAATTTTTGCAGATGCTTTTAAATCGTTATCAATAAAAATAGTCCGGAAAAAAGAGTAGGCAAACAGGAGTGAGAAATAGGGGGGTTAGGAGTGAGGAGTCAGTTGTTTGTTAGTCGTTAGTGGTTAGTTGTCCCCTTGCCCCCCTACTTCACTCTCCCCCTCCCCCACTTCCCCACTCCCCATCTACCGTAGTCCTTACCCCAAATCTCTAATGTTCCCAACTGAACCTGCGGCTGTTAATAACGGGTTTGGCGCCCTTCTCAAAAATCGTGCTTTTATGCTTTTGTGGATTGGGCAACTAGTGTCCCAATTAGCAGATAAGGTTTTCTTCGTTTTGATGATTGCCCTGCTGGAATACTACCCATCTCCTGGGTTAGCACAAAACTCCAAATACTCAACTTTGATGGTAGCGTTTACAATACCAGCAATTTTGTTCGGTTCTGCTGGTGGCATTTTTGTCGATCGCTTTCCCAAAAAGCTAATCATGGTTGGCTCTGATGTGGTGCGCGGTATATTGACGCTGTGTCTACCGTTTTTACCACGAGAGTTTCTGATTTTGTTGATAGTCACTTTTGCCATCTCGACTGTGACCCAATTTTTTGCCCCAGCTGAACAAGCTGTAATTCCTTTAATCGTGCGCCGAGAGAATTTGTTAGCAGCTAATGCGCTATTTAGCAGTACAATGATGGGCGCTTTAATTGTTGGCTTTGCAGTCGGAGAGCCGATGTTGAGTTTGGCGAAAGATTTCTTGGGAGAAAAATATGGTCAAGAGCTTGTAGTCGGTGCATTGTACTTGTTATCGGCTATAATTATGCAGCCGATTAACTTTAAAGAAAACAAAGCAACAGACGACGCTGAGGCGGTAATTCACCCTTGGACTGACTTCAAACAGGGGTTGCGCTACCTGAAGAAAAACCGTTTAGTGTTGAATGCCATGTTGCAACTTGTGACTTTATATTGCGTATTTGCAGCTTTAATGGTATTAAGCATTAGATTAGCGGCGGAATTTGGTTTGAAAGAGAAACAATTTGGTTTTTTCTTAGCCGCTGCTGGGGTTGGTATGGTTTTGGGTGCAGCGATTTTGGGTAACTGGGGCGAAAAATTACATGGCAAGCCTTTACCTTTAATTGGTTTTTTGATCATGGCGCTGGTTTTAGGCTTGTTTAGTTTTATAGACCATTTAGCGCTGGCTTTAGGACTGTGTGCAATGCTTGGTATTGGTGCTTCTTTAATTGGTGTGCCGATGCAAACGCTAATTCAACACCAAACTCCGCCAACAATGCTTGGTAAAGTATTTGGCTTTCAAAATCATGCTGTGAATATTGCCCTTTCTGTACCCTTAGCGATTACAGGTCCGATTACTGATGCTTTCGGCTTGCGAATTGTGCTAGTAGGGATGAGTATTGTTGTTGCAGGTGTCGGTTTTTGGGCTTGGCAAAATACCCGCAGTGTGTTGGAAGATGTAATTTAACAGACAATTGGGCATGGGGAATTTTGTTGAGGGGAAAAGCCCAATGCCCAATAGACATCTCCAGAAAAGAGGTAAAGACGTAGCAGTGCTAGGTCTCTACAAGGGTTTCGGGCAACGCATAATTAATTTCTGGAGATGTCTAATAGATAAACAGCGTCAAAAAGAATGTAGAGACGTGGCAATGCTACGTCTCTCTAGGCTTACCTAAATTTTATAGGGAATAGGGAATTGGTAACGCGTTTTTTCCATTCCCCATTCCCGATTTACAACTTTTCTGGCTGAGATGGATTAACAGCACTTACCTGAGCTTTTACAACCATTCCTGGTTGTAAAAAAGGAGTATTAGCAACGGAATTGTTAGCTAAAGTAAACAAGGGATTTGACAAAATACCCGCGATAGAAGTCGCGATTAAAGTTACTATCAAACCTACTTGTAAAGGTCTAAACCCAGGCAAATTCCAACGCACTTCGGGATAATTCTTCACCGCGTCGGACATTTCTTGAGGTTCTTTGACCACCATCATTTTGACTACGCGAATGTAGTAGTAGATGGAAACAACGCTGGTAACTAAGCCTAGCAAGACCAGCCAATAAAGCCCAGCTTGCCAACCAGCCCAGAAGATATAAATTTTGCCAAAGAATCCCGCTAGGGGTGGAATACCACCCAAGGAAAGTAGGGAAATACTTAATCCCAGAGTCAGAAGTGAATCTTTTTGATACAAACCTGAGTATTCAGCAATTTGGTCGGTTCCTGTCCGCAGGGAGAAGAGAATTACACAAGTAAAGCCGCACAAGTTCATAAACAGGTAAACCAGCATGTAAAAAATCATACTGGAATATCCCGCTTGCGTCCCAGAAATCAAGCCAATCATCAGAAACCCAGCTTGGGCAATAGATGAATAAGCTAGCATCCGTTTCATGCTGGTTTGGGCGAGGGCGACTACGTTACCCAATATCATACTTAGAACGGCGAGGGCGGTGAAAACAAAGTGCCACTCGTTCACAGCTAGGGGGAAGACTGTTATTAGCAAGCGCATGGCTAAGGCAAATCCGGCGGCTTTGGAACCGACAGATAAAAAGGCAATCACAGGTGTGGGAGCGCCTTCGTAAACGTCTGGTGTCCACTGGTGAAAGGGTACGGCAGAGATTTTGAAGCCAATACCAGCAATTACGAAAACCAGCGACATCACCAAACCTAAAGATTGACCAAGGTTCGCTGTGGCAATACCTTCGGCGATCGCACTAAATTCTGTTTGTCCACCCGATAACCCATACAGTAGTGAAACACCATACAAAAATACTGCTGTACTTGAGGCTCCAATCAACAGGTATTTTAGCGCCGCTTCATTTGAGCGAGGGTCACGCTTGGTATAACCTGTGAGCAAATAAGAGGAGATACTCAGAGTTTCTAAGGAGATGAAAGTCATCACCAACTCATTTGCTCCAGAGAGGAACATCCCTCCTAAACTAGCTGTGAGCAAAATAGCGATGAATTCTGCTAAAGCGGTGCCACTCTGCTCAACGTAGCGAATAGACATGAGAATGGTAGCGATCGCAGACAAAGCAATGATTCCGCGAAAGACGATGCCCAGATCGTCACCGTTAAAGCCACCGCTAAAAGAGATGGGATTGACATTATCCCATTGAAAATAGAGGGCGACGATGGAACTAAATAAACCAGCGATCGCCAGATATCCAATCCAGCGTGCGGATGTACGCCCCAAAATCAAATCAACAATCAAAACCGTCATAAGGGTGATAATCACAATCCCCTCTGGCAGAATTGTTCCAGCATTTAACGCTGATGCAAGATTAGCAAAATCCATGATATGTATAGGTTTTGGCGATTAGATATTCACGCTAACACACGTTCACTCTAGCAATTTTCACGAACAAAGTTGCATAAAAAACAGCAGCATTACAGATTTGACAATACACGT
>JAESGE010000203.1_pt1 | contig 29249 bp, 27 predicted proteins | sample 9269601 | NCBI WGS metagenome assembly JAESGE01 (sample SAMN14515569, study PRJNA621662) | algae metagenome | isolation source: Tolypothrix brevis GSE-NOS-MK-07-07A and co-occurring heterotrophs from wet... | place: USA: Grand Staircase Escalante National Monument, Utah | collected 2006-04-16
CCCCGGAACGGGGAGGGATGAAGGCGAGAACCCGCCTCACCGCTTCACCTCCCAGGTGGTCACGGGATTGCCGGCCTCGTCCTTGCCGTCCTTGAGCTGGAGGCCCATGGCCTCGAGTTCGGCGCGCAGGCGGTCGGATTCCGCCCAGTTCTTTGCAGCGCGGGCGGCGTTGCGGGTGGCGATGAGGGATTCGATTTTCCTGTCATTCAAAGTATCAAACGCGCGATTGATCGCCCGACGAAGGCCAGTAACATATGGCCCGTCGCGCTCTAATCGAAATCCGAGAAGTTCAAGTGACCCCTTTAGCGTACCGAAATCTCGCTCGCGTCCGAGTCGATAAAGGTGGGAAATGACGAGCGGCGTATTCAGATCGTCACTGATTGCTTGAACAACTTCTTCGGATGGACGCAGGGCTTCCGCGTCCATTGTTTCATCCTGCCATTCATCAAGCGCAATTTCGGCTTCAACCAACGTTTGGCTAGTCCAATCAATCGGCTGGCGGTAATGCGTCTTCAGCATCGCGAGGCGCAGCACCTGACCATCCCAGTCGCGCCCCCCGAACTTCGTCGTATGCAGCAGATCATCAATCGTCACGAAGTTGCCCAGGCTCTTGGACATCTTCTGTCCCTCCACCTGCAAAAATCCGTTATGCATCCAGACGCTCGCCATCTTCGGCGTGCCGAAGGCGCAGCAGGATTGGGCGATTTCGTTCTCGTGGTGGGGGAAGATGAGGTCCAGCCCGCCGGCGTGGATGTCGAAGGTCTCGCCCAGCAGCGCACCCGACATGGCCGAGCACTCGATATGCCAGCCCGGCCGGCCGTAGCCCCAGGGTGATTCCCAGCCCGGTTCCGTCGCCGGGTCGGAGGGTTTCCACAGCACGAAGTCCATCGGGCTTTTCTTGTAGGGCGCGACATCGACGCGGGCGCCGGCGATCATGTCGTCGGCGTTGCGCCGGGCGAGGCGCCCGTAATCGGGCATGGACGGCACGTCGAACAGCACATGGCCTTCTGCCGCGTAGGCATGGCCGCGCGCGATCAGCTTTTCGATGATCCGCACCATGTCGAGCGGATAGGCGTCATTGGCGACGAAATCGGTGGCGCGCGGTTCGTGCGTCGGCCGCAGGCAGCCCAGCGCATCCACATCCTTGTGGAATTGCGCCAGCGTCCCGTCCGTCAGCTTGCGGATTTCGCCGGTGAGCGAGCACGTGCGGTTCCAGCGCTCGAAAGCCCGCGCATTGATCTTGTCATCCACGTCCGTGATGTTGCGGGCATAGGTGACGTGATCCTCGCCATAAAGATGCCGCAGCAGGCGGAACAGCACGTCGAAGACGATGACGGGCCGGGCGTTGCCGATATGGGCGTTGTCGTAGACCGTCGGCCCGCAGACATACATCCGCACGTTGGACGGATCGATCGGCTCGAAGACCTCCTTCGAGCGGGTCAGCGTGTTGTAGAGCTTCAGCGTCTGCGACATGGCTGCGACTTCAATGACTTCCGAACCTCGGGAGGCCGGGTCGCTTTCTGTCTGTCGTGACGACGTGACGAGGGCTGCCGGCCAGCGTGTGAGCTAGCGGCAAATAATCCGCGCGACGGGCGCGAAAAGATTTTCCGACATCGACATGCCCTCCTGATTGCCCTCGCGGGACAAATCAGTCAAGAGCGGCACCCGGCCCGGGATGTTCTGGGGGTCTTCGACACCTTTTGCGGCGCCTGCGCGTTTCACATTCGCTTTACGTTTTATTTACCTGGCGCGGCCACCTTTTCAACAAGGTCTTGACCCGATGTTAACCAGAGGATTCGCGCCCATGCGCCGAGCGGTCGCCCTGTTGAGCCTTGCCGGAATCGTCGGCGCGGGGTTGTCGTTCTCGACGCTCGCGCCGAGCCGCGTCGCCGCCGAGGTGAAGGCCGCGACGACATTCCTGATCCCGGCGAGCGAGGGCTACGGTGTCGCAGACTGCCTGTTGGAACGCGGCGAATGCGGCCGCATCGTCGCCACGGCGTTCTGCGAATCCAAGGGTTACGACAAGGCCACCGCTTTCGGCGCGGCCGAGAAGGAACTGCACACCGGCAGCGTCAGCGGCACCACCCAGGTCGCCTCCAGGGCGGACGCGCCACTCTCCATCACCTGCGAGTGAGGCGGCACGACAGGTTTTCGAACCCGGTCAAGAACTGATCCTCATCCTGAGGAGCCATTCGGGCACCGGATGGCGTCTCGAAGGATGGCCATAAAGCGATCCTCGCGGCCACCCTTCGAGACGCCGCTTCGCGGCTCCTCAGGATGAGGACTTGGGGATGTTAAAAAACCGCCGCGCTCAGCTTTTCGTCCACTCCGAACATTTCGGCGTCTCGCCTGTCCCGCCCCACGGCATGATCGGCACGCTGGAGGTCGAGTTCTTCGGCGAGCCCTCGATCAGACGATCGGAATAAACCATGTAGATCAGAACGTTGCGCTTGGCGTCGCAGCCGCGCACGATCTGCATCTTCTTCCAGATGAGCGACCGGCTCTCGCGGAAGACGACATCGCCCTGCGACATCTTCTCCTTGAATTTGATCGGCCCGATCTGCCGGCAGGCGAGCGAGATATCGGAGAGTTCTTCCGCCACGCCGAACATGCCGGCGACGCCGCCGCGCTCGGGCGCCGTGTAATGGCAGGCGACGCCCTCGATCGCCGGATCGTCGACGCCGTAAACCACGAGCTTGTCATCGGGCGTCAACATCTTCCAGACCGTCGATTTCTTGAAGATCACGTCCTGCGCCAGCGCAGGCGACGCCGGGGCGACCGCGCCAAGCACCATGGCGGCCAAGGCCGGCAGAAGGAGAGCCGGCAGAAGGCGGAAACGGACGAATCGCATGGCATGCTCCAGAAATACGTGCTCCGGGGATAGCGGCGAAACCGCGCCAGGCCCCGGCGGGACGATCGCGCCTGATATGGCGTCGGCAGCCCGATCTTGAAAGGCGTTCGCGGCAAGAAAAGCTCAGGCGGCGAAAACGGCCGGCCGGACGGCGAGCACGAAGCCCGCGACCATGCCGGCCGTGCCAAGCGCGAACAGCACAAGCTTGACGCGCGTCAGCGCGCTGGCCTTCGCCACATCGGCATCGGCCACCAATGGATAGCGGTCGAACAGCTTCGCGAGCACGAGGCCCTCCAGCATGTCGGCGATCCCGCCGAGCAGCCACGGCCCGCCGCAGAGGATCGCGGCCCAGACCGGGAGCCCGCGCGAAACCAGCCCCGCGATGACGACGGCGCCGGTGATGGCGTAGACGGCGGCGAAAGCGGCATCCGCCGGCAGCAATGTGCGCCGGTAGGCCTGGCGGCCTGTCTCGCCGTAGATCTCGAAGAGCTTGCGTACGTCATCGGCGCTGTATCCGTCCCAGTCGCCTTCCAGCGCCCGCGCCACGCCCACGCGCCTGGCCAGAAGGCCGACGCCCAGAAACAGCAGCAGCACGACGATGGGCGCCCAGAAGAAGAACCAGAGGGGCACGTTCCACGGCGGGAGATCGGTAAACGACATGGCAGCAGCCTTTCGACCGTCAGTCAAAGCATCGGAGCGTTGCGGGCGAACCTATCGCGGGGTGGGCCAAGGTCAACGCCTTATCGCAGGCGCGCCCTCTCCTGTGCCCAATGGGTCACGGGCCAGGTCCAGCGCCTCACGCAGCACGCCGGGATCGCCGATGTGGTTGGCGAGGATCAGCACCAGTCGGGCATTGAAGGCGGCGCTCGCCCCCTCGTCCAGCCCGCGATGGGCCTCGACGATGGCGCGATAGGCGCTGTCGGGATCGGCGAAGTTCGAGGTTGTCGAGAGTGATGTCGGGTTCAAAGACGCGATCCTTGGGATGTTTTCGGCGGTTCGGTCCCGCCGCGCTGTCGGCTTCAGGTCCGGGCCAGCGCCCGGTCGCGCGCCGCCACGATATCGCCCGCCGTCGGCTGACGAAAGCGGGCGGCGACATGGCCGTCAGGGCGCAGCAGCCAGGCAGAACCGGGCGAAGCATCGTAGCGCGCGGCGAAGCTGCCATCGGTCGGCTGGAGCGGGCCATCGCCGACTGTCACGGTCGCGAGATTCTGCGGCAGTTCCCTAGCGAGGCCGCCGCCCGAGGACAGCAGCGTGAACCGCTTGCCGTCGATACAGGCACCCAGATGCGTCGGCTTGCCCTGCATCAGGAGCGGCGCGTCGACCAGCGGCGCGCCGGGAGCCGGGCCATTCGCCCAAGTGTCGCGGTCGAGCGTGGACAGGATTGAGGCACGATAAGCGGTCGGCTGCGAGAGGCGGCCCGAATTGACCATGGATTTGGCGAAGGGCGCATGCGCCGCCAACGACAGCGCCGCATCGCGCAAGTGCCGTTCGGCTGGCGACGACGGCGCGATGAAATCGGTCGAGCGGGTGGAATTCATGATGTTCTCGTCGGCCGCTTGGCCCCGTTCCAGATCATAGCTGTCGATCAGCGCGGCGGCTGCGTCGCCGTTCAGCACCGCCGCCAGTTTCCAGCCGAGATTGTCCGCGTCCTGGACCCCCGAATTGGCTCCCCGTGCGCCGAAAGGCGAGACCTGATGGGCGCTGTCCCCGGCGAAAACGACCCGGTCATGGACAAAGCGCGCCAGCCTGCGACACTGGAAGGTATAAACCGAGACCCATTCCAGCGAAAAATCATCGTGGCCCAGCATCGCCCGGATACGCGGCGTCACCACTTCCGGCCGTTTCTCGTGCGCCGGATCGGCATCGCGGCCTAGCTGAAGATCGATCCGCCAGATGTCGTCGGGCTGCTTGTGCAGCAGCGCCGACTGGCCATCATGGAACGGCGGCTCGAACCAGAACCAGCGCTCGGACGGAAAATCGCCCTTCATCTTGACATCGGCGATGAGGAAACGGTCGTCGAACACCTCGCCCGCGAAATCCAGCCCCATCATGCCGCGGATGGCGGAGCGCGAGCCGTCGCAGGCCACGACCCAGTCCGCATTGAGGTTGTAGGAGCCCTCCGGCGTGTCGATTGTCAGGCTCGCGCCGTCGCTGCGCGCCTCAAGCCCCGTCACCTTGTTGCGCCAGCGCAGATCGACCAGCGGCTCGGCTGCCACGGCCTCCACCAGATAGCGCTCGACGTAATATTGCTGGAGGTTGATGAAGGCCGGCATCGCGTGGCCGCCCTCGGGCAGCAGATCGAAATCGTAAAGCAGTTCAGTGCCGCGAAAGACCTTGCCCTTCGACCAGGTGACGCCCTTCTCGATCATGCGATCGGCCAACCCGAGCCGGCCGAAGATTTCCAGCGTGCGCTTGGCGAAGCAGATGGCTCGCGACCCCTCTCCGATCCGGTCGGCATCGTCGAGCAGCACGCTGGCGACACCCTTGCGCGCCAGATCGAGCGCCAGCGTCAGCCCGACCGGACCGGCACCGACGATGACGACGGGGCGATGCGGATCGCGCGCATCCTGATCGGGCGAGCGGCGGTAACCGAAGGTGGTGGGGATAGTGGATGCCACGATGTGCAGCCTCAAGGTGTCATTCCGGGGCTCGCCAACGGCGAGAACCCGGAACCCATAACCAGCGTCGAACGTAATCTTGCAACTGTTGAGAATCGTGGACGCATTGCGATCCCGGTGTTTATGGGTTCCGGGTTCCGCTGTCGCGGCCCCGGAATGACATTTTCCTCACCCCCGCAATTCCACCCACATCTGCCGGTCGCGTTCGTCGGTCCAGATGCGCGGGTGGTCGAGGCCCTTGGCCTCGTCATAGGCGCGGGAGACGTTGAACGGCAGGCAGTGCTCGAAGATGACCCAGTCGCCATAGGCCGGCTTCAGGGTGGCGTGAACCGCCTCGAAGGTCTGGCGCAGGTCGCGATTGGCGGCGACATTCTCCTTCACCGCGTCGAACAGCGCGACGAGGAAGCCGCGCGTGCCACTGATTCCCTCATCAACCATCGCCTTGCCGGTGAGTGCAGCACCCCGCCCCGGCACCATGGCGCCGGCGCCGAAATCGGCCAGCGCATCGAGGGTCGCGGGCCAGTCGGTGAAATGGGCATCGCCGCAATAGGGCGTCGCGCCATATTCCACGAGATCGCCCGCGAAGATCACGTCGGCGTCCGGAATCCAGGCGATGATGTCGCCGGCCGTATGGCCGCGCCCGATCTTCATCAGCCGCACCTCGCGGTTCCCCAGCCAGATCGAGGCGTTCTGCGAGAAGCTCCAGGTCGGCCAGGTGAGGCCGGGGCGGATCGATTCCGCCCCCTGGAACAGCCGGGGAAAGCGGCCGATCTCGCTCGCCTTGTCCTGTTCGCCACGCTCGACGATCATGGCGCGGGCCGCGTCCGAGCAGATGATGTCGCGGGCGTTGTAGGCTGGCGCGCCGAGCACGCGCACGGCGTGATAATGCGACAGCACGACATGGGTGATGGGCTTGTCCGTGACGGCCCGCACCCGGGCGATCACCGTCTGCGCCATCTTCGGCGTCGCCTGCGCATCGAAGACCAGCACGCCCTCATCGCCGATGACGACGCCGGTGTTGGGATCGCCCTCGGCGGTATAGGCGTAGACGCCTCTGCCGATCTCGTCGAAGGAAATGGTCTTCTCGCCGAGGTCGGCGGTGGAGGCGAAGGCGGTCATGGGCGGATCACTTTTTTAAAAAGCTCAAGGTGGTTTGATTTTCACGACCGATCAAGCCGTAGCGTCATGCTCGGGCTTGGCCCGAGCACCCACGTCTTTGTCCTGCCGGATGGACCAGAAGACGTGGGTCCTCGGAACAAGTCCGAGGATGACGAAGAGCGGTGTTTAACCCACATATGGCTCCACCGTCTGCTCGATGGCGCCGAAGATCGAGTGGCCCTTGGCGTCGCGCATCTCGATCCGCACCGTGTCGCCGAAGCGCAGGAACTCGGTGGCGGGCGCGCCGCCGAGGATCGTCTCGACCATGCGCTGCTCGGCGATGCAGGCATAACCGATCCCCCCTTCCGCCACCGGCTTGCCGGGCGAACCGTCGGCGGCCTTGTTGGACACCGTGCCCGACCCCAGAACCGCGCCCGCGCTCAAGGCCCGCGTCTTCGCGGCATGGGCGATCAATGTCCCGAAATCGAAGGTCATGTCGACGCCGGCATCCGGCTTGCCGAACGGCTTGCCGTTGAGGAAGCTCAGCAGCGGCAGACCAACCTTGCCGCCGTCCAGCGCATCCTGCAGTTCGTCCGGCGTCACCGCGACGGGGGAAAAGGCCGAGGACGGCTTGCCCTGGACGAAGCCGAAGCCCTTGGCGATTTCGGCCGGAATGAGATTGCGCAGCGAGACATCGTTGACCAGCATGAACAGGCGGATGCCTGAGCGCGCGGCCTCGGGCGTCGCACCCATCGCCACGTCGCCGACGATGACCGCGACCTCCGCCTCGAAATCGATGCCGAAATCCTCGCGGGCCAGGCGGATCGGATCGCGCGGCCCCAGAAACACATCGGAGCCGCCCTGATACATCAGCGGATCGCTCCAGAAGCTCTCGGGCATCTGCGCGCCACGGGCCTTTCGCACCAGTTCGACGTGGTTCACATAGGCCGAGCCGTCCAGCCAGGCATAGGCGCGGGGCAGCGGCGAGGCGCAATCATGTTCGTGGAAACGAAAGGACGGCACCGAACCATGCTCCAGCGACTCGGCGAGGTCCATCAGTTTGGGCGCCAGCCTGTCCCAGTCGTCGAGGGCGCCCTGCAGGGTCGCGACCACGGGAAAGGCGTCGGTGGCGCGGGTCAGGTCTTTCGAGACGACAACGAGGCGGCCATCGCGGCCATGCTTGAGGGAGGCGAGTTTCATATGTCCAGTCCTCTTCCCAATCCAAATCCCCTTCCCATTCACCTGCAAACGCGCCAGAAAGAACACCAGCAAAGCAGGCACGCGACGTTGCCAGCGCATAGTGGGAGGAAGAGCCATGGCGACGCAACCGGACAACGACGTTCGTGCCTTGAAAAGACGCGAATTCCTGAAGGTCGGCGCGCTTGCCGCCGTGGCCGCACCGATCGCCGCGCCGGCCGTGGCCCAGAGCCTGCCGGAAGTGAAGTGGCGGCTGACATCGAGCTTTCCGAAGTCGCTCGACACGATCTACGGCACGGCGCAACAATTCGCCAAGCTGATGCTCGAGGCGACCGACGGCAAGTTCCAGGTGCAGACTTTCGCCGCCGGAGAGCTGATTCCAGGGTTGCAGGCGCTGGACGCCGTCACCACCGGCACGGTCGAATGCGCGCATACGCCGACCTATTTCTATGTGGGCAAGGACCCGACGCTGGGGCTCGGCACCGGCATTCCCTTCGGCCTTAACGCCCGCCAGCAGCATTCCTGGTGGCATTTCGGCGGCGGCGCCGAGATCGTCAATGCCAGCCTTGCCAAATTCAACGCCTATGGCCTGCCCTGCGGTAATTCCGGCTGCCAGATGGGCGGCTTCTTCCGCAAGGAACTCCTGACGGTCGACGACCTCAAGGGCCTGAAGTTCCGCATCGGCGGCATGGGCGGCCAGGTCATGGCCAAGCTCGGCGTCGTGCCGCAGCAGATCGCGGGGGGCGACGTCTATCCGGCGCTGGAACGCGGCACGATCGACGCGGCCGAATTCGTCGGCCCCTATGACGACGAGAAGCTCGGCTTCCACCGCGTCGCCAAATACTACTACTATCCCGGCTTCTGGGAGGGCGGCGCGATGCTGCATCTCGTCATCAACCAGGAGGCCTGGAACAAGCTGCCGAAGGTCTACCAGCACCTCGTCGCGCAGGCCTGCGAATCCGCCAACAACTGGATGCTGGCGAAATACGACGCGGTGAACCCGCCTGCCCTGCGCCGTCTGATCGCCGCCGGTACGGAACTGCGCGCCTTCCCGCAGTCAATCATGGAGGCCTCGCTCAAGGCCGCCAACGAATACTACGCCGAGCTTTCCACCCGGAGCGAAAGCTTCAAGAAGGGGTATGATTCCATGGTCGCCTTCCGCGGCGAGAACCTGCTCTGGTGGCAGGTCGCGGAGCTGTCCTACGATACCTTCATGAACCGGCTCAGGGGGCGTTGAGCACGCGATTCCCGGACAGGTGAAGCGCAAGCGGAACCTGATCCGGGACCCAGCACACGACTGGCCGCGTAAGCGGCACAAAATCTTGTGCTTCGCAATTCATGCGCTGGATCCCGGGTTCCATTCCGCTTGCGCTGCATGGCCCCGGGAATCATGGCCCCGGGAATCGCGGCATGCGTTGCCGCACCGCACGCGCCCCGCTAGATGTGGGGCATGACACAGATGACGCCCGAGCCTGCGACGCCGAATCCTGACAGCCTGCGGATCGCCATCGCCCAGTTGAATCCCATCGTCGGCGATGTGGCCGGCAATGCCGATCGCGTGCGCCAGGCGCGGGCGCAAGCGGCGGCGCACCAGGCCGATCTCGTGATGTTCAGCGAGTTGTTCCTGTCGGCCTATCCGCCGGAGGATCTGGTGCTGAAGCCGGCCTTTCAGGATGCCTGCCGCAAGGCCTGCGAGGAGCTGGCGCGCGAGACGGCCGATGGCGGCCCAGCCGTGCTGGTCGGCCTGCCCTGGGTCGAGGATGGCCGGCTTTACAACGCCTACGCCCTGCTCGACGGCGGCGTCATCCAGTCGGTGCGCTTCAAGGTCGACCTGCCGAACTACAGCGTGTTCGACGAGAAGCGCGTTTTCGCCCCCGGCCCCCTGCCCGGTCCCATCGTCTTCCGCAATCACGTGCGGATCGGCATTCCGGTCTGCGAGGACATCTGGACCGACGAGGTGGTGGAATGCATCGCCGAGACCGGCGGCGAGATCCTGCTGGTGCCCAACGGTTCGCCCTACCGGCGCGGCGTCATCGATGAGCGGATGAACGTGGCGGTGGCGCGCGTCACGGAATCGCGCCTGCCGATGGTCTATCTCAACCAGGTCGGCGGACAGGACGAACTCGTCTTCGAGGGCGCTTCCTTCGTGCTCAACGCCGATTCTTCGCTCGCCGTGCAGTTACCTGCCTTCGCCGAGGCCGTCGTCGTGACCCAGTGGCGGCGCGAGGATGGGGAATGGCGCTGCGAACCGGGCGAGAGGGCGCTTATCGACGAGGGCGACAAGGCCGATTACGCGGCCTGCGTGCTCGGCCTGCGGGATTACGTCGAAAAGAACCGCTTTCCCGGCGTCGTGCTTGGCCTGTCGGGCGGCATCGATTCGGCGATCTGCGCGGCCATGGCCGTCGATGCGCTGGGGCCTGCCCGCGTGCATTGCGTGATGATGCCGTATCGCTTCACCGCGCAGGAAAGCCTGATCGACGCCAAGGCCTGCGCCGATGCGCTCGGCGTGCGCTACGACATCATCCCGATCGCCCAGCCGGTGGAAGGGTTCGAGGCCGTATTGGCGCCGATGTTCGCCGGCAAGGCCCGCGATATCACGGAAGAAAACCTGCAAAGCCGCACGCGCGGCACCATCCTGATGTCGATCTCGAACAAATTCGGCGCGATGGTCGTCACCACCGGCAACAAGTCGGAGATGTCGGTCGGCTATGCGACGCTCTATGGCGACATGAACGGCGGCTTCAACCCGGTGAAGGACCTCTACAAGACGCAGGTGTTCCGCCTCTGTACCTTGCGAAACGCATGGAAGCCCGAAGGCTCGCTCGGGCCGGATGGCGAGGTCATCCCGGTCAACATCATCGTCAAGCCGCCGACCGCCGAATTGCGTGAGAACCAGAAGGACCAGGATTCGCTGCCGCCCTACGACGTGCTCGACGCCATCCTCGACGGGCTGGTGGAGCAGGAGAAGCGCATCGGCGACCTCGTCGCGCAGGGCCACGACATCGAGATCGTCCGCAAGGTCGAGCGCCTGCTCTATATCGCCGAATACAAGCGCCGCCAGTCGGCGCCAGGGGTCAAGGTCACGCGCAAGAATTTCGGCCGCGACAGGCGCTATCCGATCGTGAACCGCTTCCGCGATCCCGGCGAGGCCGCGCATGAGCCGGATACGGCGCTGGTCCGGGCCATGGCGAAGGCCAGCAGCGACGCCTTCGATTATTGACGGCCGCCCATCGGGCGCGCTTAGAAATCGCGGGCGATGGCGCGCATGACGCGGACCAGCGGCTGATCGAGCTTGGCGCCCATGCTCACCAGGATTTCGTGCGCCTGCATGCCGCTCATGGGCGGCTTGTAGGAGCGCTTCTCGACCAGGGCCGCGAAGACATCGGCGATGGTGGTGATGCGCACCAGATCGTCGATCTCCTGGCCCTTCAGCCCGTCGGGATAGCCGCTGCCGTCGAGATATTCGTGGTGATGGCGCACGACGTCCACGACGATCGGGTCGATGTCCGGCGTGCCGGCGATCAGCGCGGCCCCGGTCACGGGGTGATCGCGCATGATCTTCATCTCGCCGTCGGTCAACGGTCCCGGCTTGTCGAGAATACTGGCCGGCACGCTCGCCTTGCCGACATCGTGCAGCAGCGTTGCCAGAGCCAGCCGCTTGAGGTCGGTCTGCGGAATGTGCATCAACTGGCCGAAGGCGATGGCGACACCAGTGACCAGCATGCAATGCTGATAAGTGCCGTCATGATGCTCGCGCACCGCCTTGATCCAGTGCGAAAGATCCTGGCCGGCAAGCGAATCGACGATGACCGCACCCTGCGCCAGGATTTCAGCGGGCCGGATCTGCTCCTCGCCGCGCGCGAAGGCGAAGATCGAGGACAGGGCCTCGTCGCCGGCCGACAGCGCCGCGCGATGCTGGGGGGCGAGCGCGGCCAGGCGCTCCTGTTGCTCGGCGCGCTCGTCGGCTTTCCAGTTGCGGTTGCTGGCGAGCAGGTAATCGACCGATTCGACGAAGCGGTTGGCATCGAGCGGCCGAAGGGCGAAATGCGTGCGCTCGAGCAAGGCCGCATCGGTGACGCGGCGCTGCTGCGTGGCCGTGGTCAGGACGATGACCGGCTGGCGCTTCGGCAGGCGATCGAGAATCTTGGACCGCAACGCCGCGATGACGGCATCATCCTCAAGATCGACATCGACGACCACGAGGTCGGCGCTGCCGATATCCCCGATATGGCCTTTCGAGAGCTGGACGGAGCGGATTTTCGCGCGGTTGGCCAGATTTCGCAACACGTCCTTGGCCAGTTCGGGCCGATCGTGAATCGCGAATATCGTTGGCAACCGCTTCATCGTCAGGGGCTCCGATCAATATCCCAGGTAGCAGATCGGTTGTAAAAATTTCGATAAGAAAGCCTGGAAACTACCGACAAACCGACCATTTCAGCCCTGTTTTACAAGAACCTGGGCTGGCGCCACCAGCCGCCGCGCCGGCTTGCTGCGGGTTTCGCGCCGGTGCTAGGCTCGGCCCGACGAATCCGGGGTGCGCGGCCTGCAAGCTCGCGCCGATCGACAGGCTTGCCGCTGGAGCATGCGATGACAGCGTTCCCCAAGGCCGACACCGTTCTCGTGAACGGGCCGATTCATGTCGGACTGGGGCACCCGCGTGCGACGGCTCTGGCGCTCTGGGCGGGGAAGGTGCTGGCGACGGGAACGACGCCCGAGATCGAGCCGCTGATCGGACCCGGCACCCGCGTCATCGACCTGAAGGGACGGCTGGCGACAGCGGGGCTGTTCGAGGCGCACCTGCACCTGCTGCCGCTCGGTCTCACCATGATGGAGCTCGACATCCGCCCCCGGGTGACGCGCACGCTCGACGGGCTCCTGGACCTGATCGCCCGGAAGGCGACCATGCTACAGCCCGGCGCATGGATTCTGGCGCGGGGCTACGATCAGTTCGAACTTGACGTGAAACGCCACCCCCACCGCACCGAACTCGACCGGGCGGCGCCCGATAATCCGGTCTATATCGTGCGGGCCTGCGGGCACCTCTCGGTCGCCAATTCGCTGGCGCTGACAATCGCCGGGATCGACGAGAACACCCCCGTGCCGGCGGGCGGCGCGATCGAGCAGGTCAACGGCTCGCTCACCGGTTTGATGGCCGAGAACGGGCGCGACCGGGTGAAGGCCGTCATTCCGCCGCCGACCGACGCCGAACTGGTCGATGCGATCGAGCGCGCCGGGCGCTATTGCAACAGCTTCGGCATCACCAGCGTGATGGATGCGGCGGTGGGCATGCGCGCGCAGTTCCGCGAGATCGGCGCCTACCGCACGGCGCAGCGCGTTGGGCGGCTGCCGGTGCGTACCAACATGTGCCTGCTCGGCGGCCATAATGGCATCGCCGAGGAGTGCGCGGCGCAGGGGCTGGTGACGGGCGCGGGCGACGACTGGCTCAGCGTCGGCCCGGTCAAGATTTTCACCGACGGTTCGGCCGGCGGTCGCACGGCCGCCATGGGCGCGCCCTATCTTGGCGAGCCGGAAACGCAAGGCATCTTCTGCCTCAGCGACGACGAAATGAACCACCTGACCCTTGATTATCACGCGCTCGGCTACCAGCTCGCGGTCCACGCCATTGGCGACGCGGCGATCGAGCAGACGCTGAACGCGATGGAAGCGGCGCTTCTCGCCCATCCCGATCCCGGCCGCCGCCACCGGATCGAGCATTGCGGCTTCAACTCCGCCGCCCAGATCGCGCGGATGGTGCGGCTCGGCATCGAGCCCGCGCCGCAGCCGGTGTTCATCCGCGATTTCGGCGACCTCTACGTCTCGGTCCTGGGGGAGAAGCGCGCCGCCGCGAGCTATCCGATGCGCGACTGGATTACCGCCGGCCTGCGCCCGTCTGCATCCTCGGACGCACCGGTCTGCGACGCGAACGTCTTCCCGAATTTTCACGCCATGCTGACGCGCCAGACCGCGCGCGGCACCGTCATCGGCGCGGACCAGGCGATGTCGATCGAGGAGGTCATCGCCGCCTACACCGAGTTCGGCGCCTATGCGAACCGCTGCGAGGAGCATCGCGGCCGGCTGCTGCCGGGCATGGCCGCCGATGTCGCTGTGTTCTCGCGCGATCTTCGAACCGCGACCCCGGACGAGATCCTGAACGGGACGTCTTGCGACCTGACGATCCTGGATGGCCGCATCGTCCACGACGCCACCGGCGAAAGCGGCGGCATGCCGGCTCACGCCGCCTGATCCTTCCGCAAACGCGATATTCCCAAGGAAAACCACCATGGCCGTCACCGTCATCCGAAACGCGAGCTGGATCGTCGCCTATGACGCCACGTCGCAAGGCCATGTCTATCTGCGCGACGGCGATGTCGCCTATGACGATAACCGCATCATCCATGTCGGCGGTCGCTATGGGGGAGACGCCGCCCACACGATCGAGGGCGCGGGGCGGATGGTGATGCCCGGCCTGATCGACATCCATTCGCATCCCTCCTCCGAAGCCATGACCAAGGGCTGGAACGACGAACTCGGCTCGCCCCGGCTCTACGGCTCGGCGCTCTACGAATTCATGTCGCTGTTCCGCTGCGACGCCGCCGGCATCGCCCCGTGCGCGCAGGTCACTTACAGCGAGCTGCTGATGTCCGGCGTCACCACGCTGGTGGACATGTCGGGGGCCTGGGACGGCTGGTTCGAGACCTTCAAGGCCTCGGGTCTCAGGGCCGTGTTCTCGCCGATGTACCGTTCGGCGCGCTGGTACACCGACAACGGCCATGTGGTCACCTACGAGTGGGACGAACCGGCGGGTGAAGCCGCCTTCGCCAAGGCCATGGCCCTGCTCGACGAGGTCGCGGCGGATCGCTCGGGCCGGCTGTCGGGCATGGTGTCCCCGTCGCAGATCGACACCTGCACGCCCGAACTCATCAAGGCGAGCCATGCGGAGGCGCAGCGCCGCAACCTGCCCTTCCAGATCCACGCGGCGCAGAGCGTCGTCGAGTTCCACGAGATCACGCGCCGCCACGGGATGACGCCGGTGCAATGGCTCGAAAGCCTCGACGTGCTGGGAACCACCAGCATCATCGGCCACGGCATCTTCCTCGATCACCATAGTTCGACGAACTGGCCGCCGACCGACGATCTGGGCATCCTGGTCGAGACCGGCACGCATGTCGCGCATTGCCCCATCGTATTCCAGCGGCGCGGCATCGCGATGCAGAGCTTCGGGCAATATCTCGCGGCGGGAGTCAACGTCGCCATCGGCACCGATACCTATCCTCATCACATGCTGGAGGAGATCCGGGCGGCCTGCATCGGCTCGCGCATGATGGCGGAGGATGTGTTCGACCTGCGCACCTCCGACGCCTTCAATTCCGCGACCTTGGGCGGGGCGAAAGCGCTCGGCCGCGACGATATCGGCCGGGTGAGCGTCGGCGCCAAGGCCGATCTCGTCATCGTCGACGTGACGCACCCTATGATGCGGCCCCTGCGCGATCCGATCCGCAGCCTGGTCTACGCGGCCGCCGAGCGGGCGGTGAAGACCGTCATCGTCGACGGCACCATCGTGGTCGAGGACGGCAAGGTGCTCACCATGGACTACGAGGCCGCGGCCATCGCCCTTGAGGAGGCGCAGCGGCGGGCCGAGCCGCAGGTCAGGACGCTCGACTGGGCCGGGCGCGATCATCTCGAAATCTCGCCGCTGACCTATCCGACGCAAGGGTCCTGACGCTTTCGCGCCAGCGCGACCGCGGCTTGCGCAGGCTCCCCATCAATTGCCCAGGAGAGCATCAAACGGGCCGAAAATACCTGCGAAACTGCCTTTCGAAGCAGCGTTTCCTGTCCAATCTCTGGGCTTGTCGAACAAACCCGATCTGCCTAACATTCAGGCACGTCTGGGTGTTGTGCCAGGGCGGTTTGGGGAGTGAACCATGGCCTTGTTCTCGAAAAAATGGACGACCGCGGGTCTCGCCGCGCTTGTGGCCGGCGCCACGTTCGGCTTCACCGGCGGGGCACAGGCGCAGGCGACGCTCGACATCATCAAGAAGCGCGACAAGATCCTCTGCGGGGTCGCGCCCTCCTCGGCGGGCTTCGCCTTCGCCGATGACAAGGGCATCGTGCGCGGCTTCGATGCCGATGTCTGCCGGGCCATCACCGCCGCCGTTTTCGGCGGGCCGGAGAAGGTGCAGTTCGTGCCTCTGACCAGCCAGGTGCGCTTCCAGGCGCTGCAATCAGGCGAGGTCGACCTGCTCTCGCGGCAGTCGACGATGACCTTCACCCGTGACGTTTCGCTGGGCCTCTCCTTCGGCCCTACCGTGTTCTACGACGGCCAGGGGCTGATGGTGCCCAAGAAGCTGAACGTCAACAGCGCGCTCGACCTGAAGGGCGCGGCCATCTGCGTCCAGCCTGGCACGACCACGCTTCAGAACCTCGCCGACTTCTTCCGCACCGCCAACATCAAGTATGAATCGGTGCTGTTCGAGAACCCGGACGAGTGGCGCAACGCCTTCTTCTCCGGCCGCTGCGATGCGCTGACGACCGATCGTTCCGATCTCGCCTCCGCCCGCGCCATTGCCAACAATCCGGCCGATTACGTGGTCCTGCCCGAGACGATCTCCAAGGAGCCGCTCGCTCCGGTGATGCGCCAGGGCGACGACAACTGGCGCAAGATCATCTCGTGGACGGTCTACGCGCTGTTCGCCGCCGAGGAGAAGGGCATCAACGCCAAGAATCTCGACGAGATGCTGAAAAGCACCGACCCGGAAATCCAGCGCCTGCTCGGCGTTACCGGCGATTACGGCAAGATGCTCGGCCTCGACAATCGCTGGGCCTACAACGCCATCAAGGCCGTCGGCAATTACGAGGACGTGTTCGAGCGCAACCTCGGCCCGAAGACGCCGCTCGGCCTGACGCGCGGCCCGAACGTGATGTGGACCAAGGGCGGCCTGCTCTATTCACCGCCGTTCCGCTGATCGGCATCGATAACCGCGGACCTCGCGCGGCTTCGGCTTGCGCGGGGTCCGCTCCTCCTTCCCCGAGACGTGCTCCGGGGGTAGGCGACGACCATTCCTTCACCAGCAACGGCTGCCCCGGCAGCATGTGAGGCCGGCTGTGTCGAACGCCATGCGCCTTGTCTACGACTTGCGCTTTCGCGCCTACCTCTATCAGGTCATCGCCGTCGGCGGCGTGCTGGGGCTGGGCTGGTATCTCTACAGCAACGTCGTCGAGAACCTCGCCAACAAGAACATCGCCACCGGCTTCGCCTATCTCAACCGCGAAGCTGGATTCCAGATCAGCACGCAGCTGATTCCGTTCCTGCCCTCCGACAGCTACGGACGGGCGCTCGCGGTCGGCATCCTCAACACCTTCAACGTCTCGCTGCTTTCCATCCTGCTGGCGACGATCATCGGCACGATCGTCGGTATCGCCCGGCTGTCGTCGAACCCGCTGCTGGCGCGGTTGATGCTGCTCTATGTCGAGTTCATGCGGAACGTGCCGCTGCTGCTTTACCTGTTCCTCTGGTATTCGATCATCATCTTCACATTGCCCAACGTGCGCAACGCGTTGCAGCCGCTGCCCAATGTTTATCTCAGCAATTCCGGCCTCGTCATTCCCAATCTTCACTGGACGGCGGACCATGCCATCGTCCTCGGAACGCTTGTCGCCGCGCTCATCGCCGCGGTCTTTGTGGACAAGGCCGGCACGCGCGCCCGCATCGTCACCGGCAAGGTCCGGCCGGTCTGGCCCTGGGTGGTCGCCACCATCGTCGTGCCGGTCGCCATCGCGCTCGGCCTGTTCCAGCCGGACTGGACGATCGACTGGCCAGAGGCCGGGCGCTTCCGGCTCACCGGCGGCTCGACGCTGACGCCTGAATTCACGGCGCTTCTCATCGGCCTCAGCCTGAATGCCTCGGCCAGCATCGCCGAAATCGTGCGCAGCGGCATCCAGTCGGTGCAGAAGGGCCAGTGGGAGGCGGCACTCTCCCTCGGGCTGCTGCGCAAGCAGGCCTTGCGCTTCGTGATCCTGCCGCAGGGGCTGCGGGTCATCATCCCGCCGATGACCAGCCAGTATCTCAGCCTGTTCAAGAATTCCTCGCTCGCGGTCGCCATCGGCTATCCCGATCTCGTCATGGTCTCGACCACGACGATGAACCAGACGGGCCAGGCGATCGAGGGCATCGCGATCTTCATGACGATCTACCTCTCGATCTCGATCGGCATCTCGATCCTGATGAACTGGTACAACGCGCGCGTCGCGCTGGTGGGGCGCTAGCTGATGACGGTGGCGATCAACGACGGCACGAGCGACGGCCTCATCGGGCGGCGATCCCGCCCCACGCGCGGCTTCGATCTCTGGCGCGCGCTGAAACCCTATCTCGGCACGCCGCTCAACGCCGTGATCACCCTCGCCTGCCTGGCGCTGCTCGCCATGGCGGTGAAGGCGCTCATCGCCTGGCTTTTCGTCAATGCGTTGTTCGAGGGCGGCCCGCAGGATTGCAAGGTGACCCGAGGCATCGGCGCCTGCTGGCCCTATTTCCAGGCCAAGCTGCGCTTCATGACCTTCGGCTTCTATCCCTATGAGCAGCATTGGCGCCCCTTCGCGGCGATGCTGATCTTCTTAAGCTCCGGCTTCATCACCATGCTGCCGCGCTTCTGGAACCGCACGCTGCTGGTGCTGTGGCCCGTATCGCTGCTGCTGATCACGCTGCTGATGTGGGGCGGCTTCTTCGGGCTGGTGCGCGTGCCGGTGCATCAGTGGGGCGGATTGCCGCTCTCCTTCATGCTGTCCTTCGTCGGCCTCGTCTGCGCCTTTCCGCTCGGCATCGTGCTGGCGCTGGGGCGGATGTCGCGGCTTCCCGCCATCCGCATCCTCTGCGTCGTGTTCATCGAGATCATCCGCGGCGTGCCGCTGATCTCGATCCTGTTCATGGCCTCCGTGATGCTGCCGCTGTTCATGCCGGAGGGCGTCAACATCGACAAACTGCTGCGCGCGCAGATCGCCATCATCCTGTTCGCCGCCGCCTATATCGCCGAGACGGTGCGCGGCGGCTTGCAGGCGATCCCCAAGGGGCAGTTCGAGGCGGCGGGCGCGATGGGCCTGCATTACTGGCAGATGATGCGGCTCATCGTGCTGCCGCAGGCGCTCAAGATCGTCATCCCGCCGCTCGTCACCACCTTCATCGGCTTTTTCCAGGACACGACGCTGGTGACGATCATTGGCCTGTTCGATTTCCTCGACACGGTGCGCGGTGCCCTCCGCGATCCCGCCTGGCAGGGCATCGCGGTGCTGGAGGCCTATCTCTTCGCCGCCTTCGTCTACCTGGTGTTCAGCTGGGGCATGGGCGGCTACAGCCGCTTCCTCGAACGCAGGTTCCATGTCGGGCATTAGTGCCGCATCACCCCGGCGCCTCCATCCTGAGGAGCCGCGAAGCGGCGTCTCGAAGGATGGCCATAGAGTGTGACTTGCGGCCATCCTTCGAGACGCCATTTCGATGAAATGGCTCCTCAGGATGAGGTGTAGGGTTTGAATTCGTCTCCATGTCTCCAACGAGAAGCGAAAACCTCATGTCCCAACCCGACGCCGCCCGCCCGGCCCAGAGCGCCAATGAAAAGCTGATCACGTTTCTCTATTACGTCGACCTGCCCGCCGCGATGGCCTTCTACGAGGACGTCATGGGCTTCGAACTGGAGATCGACCAGGGCTGGTCCAAGATCTACCGCGTCACCGCCAACGGCTATGTCGGGCTGGTGGACGAATCGCGCGGCAGCCACCGCGCCAATCCGATCAAGCCCGTGCAGATCTGCGTCCGCGTCGCCGATGTCGATGCCTGGCACGCCTATCTCACGGCCAGGGGCATCGCCATCGCCAAGCCCCCGCGCTCGATCCCCGAACTGATGATCCGCGCCTTCGTGTTCAACGACCCCGAAGGCTACCAGGTGGAAATCCAGTCGGTGCTGTGAGGGCGCGCAACCCGCAATCTACGTCCGCTCCAGACCCATCACCGTCATTGCGAGCGCATGCGAAGCAATCCATCTCTCCGGCGCGCACCTTCTGGGTTGCTTCGCTTGCGCTCGCAATGACGGAGAGTTCGTCAGTGCTGGCCGGCTTCCCTTCCCGCGGCCACCGGTGTAACCAGCGCTCCATGCTGAACACGACGGGCAGCGAGCCCACTTCTTCCGGCGCTATGCCCTATGGTGTCCCGCCTTATGGCGCCTATGCGCCGCGCGGGCTGATGGCGCGGCTGGTCCGGATCACGCGCGGCCTGTCCGAAAGCTGGGGCCAGCGCAAGATCGCCTATGCCCTGCGCCGGCTGGCGATCGCCCGGCTGCGGGGCAAGCCCGTCGATATCGAGGCGCTGGGCGCCAGGATGCGGCTCTATCCGGACGGCAATGTCTGCGAGAAGCGCATCCTGTTCACGCCGCAATATTTCGACAGGACGGAGCGGGAGCTGCTCGCCGCGCGCGTCAAACCGGGCTTCAGCTTCATCGATATCGGCGCCAATATCGGGGCCTATTCGCTGTTCGTGGCGGCGCTGGCCGGCCCCGGCGCGCGCATTCTCGCGGTCGAGCCGCAGCCCGACATCTTCGCCAGGCTCACCTACAATATCGGCCTCAATCCGTTCGGCACGATCAAGGCGGTCGATTGTGCCGTCGCCGACAAGCCAGGCGAACTCACCCTGTTCCTCGATCCGCGCAACAAGGGCGAGTCCAGCGTGCGCATCCTCGGCTCCAGCCAGTCGGCGACGGTGAAGGTGCCGGCGACGACGCTGCTCGCCCTGATGCAGGACGAGGCCTATACGCGGCTCGACGCCATCAAGCTCGATGTCGAGGGCGCGGAGGACCTGATCCTCGATCCGTTCCTGCGCGAGGCGCCCGAGACGCTCTGGCCCAAGCTGATCGTCATCGAGGATTCGGCGTCGCGCTGGCAGGTCGACCTGCCGGCGCTGTTCGCCGCGTCCGGCTACAAGCTGCTGGCGCGCACGCGGCTCAATCTCGTCTACGAGCGCGCGTAAGCCGCCGTCTCACGTCTCGATCGGAATGCGCGAGGCGATGGTGATGTCATCCAGCGCCATGGCGCAGGTATAGGCCAGCATCTCGACGCCGCGCGCCCGTGCGCGGACACAGGCGGCCGCATAGGCCGGATCGATATCGCCGGCGACGCGGAACGCCGAACCGGCCATCTGGATCACGTAGAGCAAAACGGCGCGGTGCCCGGCCTCCACCATGTCGCCGAGTTCGCCCATGTGCCTGGCCGAGCGCGCCGCGACGCAATCTGGAAACTCCACGAGGCCGGGCCGGCGCATCATGTGCACGTTCTTGACCTCGACATAGGCGAGCGGCCGGCCGGGTTCCGACAGCAGGAAATCGACGCGGCTACCCAGCCCGTAATTCACCTCGCGCCGCAATGTGCCGTAGCCGGTCAGTTCCGTAATGCGCTCCGCGATAATCGCCTCCTCCGCCAGCCGGTTCGGCAGGCTGGTGTCGATGCCGACAAGCTGGGGCGCGCTTTCGCCGAAATCGACCTCGATGAGGTGCCAGGAATAGCGGAGCTTGCGCGAAGGATTGTCGTTCTCGCTCAGCCAGACGCGGCTTCCCGGTGCGTGAAGGCCGAGCATGGCGCCCGGGTTGGCACAATGGGCGGTGACGATCCGGCCGTCTTCCAGCTCGACATCGGCGAGGAAACGCTTGTAGCGACGCAGCAGTCGACCCTCGATCAGCGGCGGCAAACGCATGACGGACGTGTTTCCAGCGGCGAGGCCCGCGCTTGAGGCAGAAGCGCTGGCAGAGTAGCCAACTAGCAGGGAATTCGATCCCGAAACAACGGAGTTTCGCCAGCCATGTCGACATCCCCCAGCACGACCGCCGACAAGACCGAAAAGGCGGCCTCGCCTCATGTCACCGCCGCCATCCTCGTGATCGGCGATGAAATCCTGTCGGGCCGGACCAAGGACAAGAATATCGGCTACATCGCCGAATATCTCACCAATCTCGGCATCGAACTGCGCGAGGTGCGCGTCGTGCCCGACCTGATGGACGAGATCGTCTCGGCGCTGAACGCCCTGCGGCCACGCTACACTTACGTGTTCACGACAGGCGGCATCGGCCCGACGCATGACGACATCACCGCCGATGCGGTCGCCTGCGCCTTCGGTGTGCCGATCGATGTCGACCCGCGGGCTGTGGCGATGTTGTCGGAGCGCTTCGGGCCGGGCGAACTCAACGAGGCGCGGCTGCGCATGGCACGCATCCCTGAAGGCGCCGACCTGATCGCCAATACGGTGTCGAAGGCGCCGGGCTTCCGCATCGGCAATGTCCATGTCATGGCTGGCGTGCCGTCGATCATGCAGAACATGCTGGATGCGGTCGCCCCCACCCTCAAGACCGGCGTCAAGATTCTGTCGCAGACCGTCCTCGCCAACCGCCGCGAGGGCGATATCGGCACGCAGCTTGGCGCCGTCGCCGAGGCCCATCCCGACGTTCAGATCGGCTCCTATCCGTTCTTCGGCGAAACCGGCCCCAACACCAACGTCGTCGTCCGCTCGCGCGATCCGCGGAAGCTGGCCGAGGCCGTCGCCGCCGTCGAGGCAATGCTGAGGGACATTCCGGAACGCTGAACCGGGCCGAAGCAGCCGCACGCCTGCTTTCGCGCGATGGCCATCCTTCGAGACGCCATCCGTTGCCCGGATGGCTCATCAGGATGAGGATTTTTGGTTCCAGTGACGTCATCACACCCCACCTCATCCTGAGAAGCCGCGAAGCGGCGTCTCGAAGGATGGCCATAAACACAACAGGCAGTCAGGTCAGCGGCAGGCCGATATAATTCTCGGCCAGGGCCGTGCGGGCGGCGCGCGAGCTTTCGAGATAGTGGAACTCGGCCCGCTGCATCCGGCTTTCGAACGAATTCTCGTCGTGGAACACGTGCAGCAGCGAGGTCATCCACCAGGAGAAGCGCTCGGTCTTCCACACCCGGTCCAGCGCGCGGGCCGAATAATGAATGAGGCCGGCATCCGAGCGCTCGCCGTAATGCTCGATCAGCGCCTGCGACAGGTAATGCACGTCCCCGGCCGCGAGATTGAGCCCCTTGGCCCCCGTCGGCGGCACGATATGCGCCGCGTCGCCCGCCAGGAACAGGTTTCCGTGGCGCATCGGCTCGGCGACGAAACTGCGCAAGGGCGCGATCGATTTCTCGATCGCCGGCCCGGTGACGAGATGCGCCACCGCCTCCGGATCAAGCCTGAGACGCAGTTCGTCCCAGAAGCGCTGGTCCGACCAGTCGGCGACGTTCTCGGTGGTCGCGCACTGGATGTAATAGCGGCTGCGGGTGGCCGAGCGCATCGAGCAGAGCGCGAAGCCGCGTTCATGGGCGGCGTAGATCAGCTCATGCGAACAGGGCGGCACGTCGGCGAGCACGCCCAACCAGCCGAAGGTATAGACTCGCTCGAAGGTGCGGATGGCGTCCGCCGGAATGGTCGCCCGGCTGATGCCGCGAAAGCCGTCGCAGCCGGCGATGAAATCGCAGGTCAGTTCGCGCGCCTCGCCGCCCTCGGTCCAGGTCACGCGCGGTGTCGCGCTCGTGACATCGTGCAGCGCCACATTCTCGGCACCGTAGATCGCGGGCTGGCCGCTTGTCCCGCGTGCCTGCATCAGGTCACGGGTCACTTCCGTCTGGCCGTAGACCACGACGGAGCGGCCGCCGGTCAGGTCCTTGAGGTCGATCCGCAGCCGCTTATTGTCGAAGCCGAGCGCGAAGCCGTCATGCACCAGGCCCTCGGCCCTCAGCCGCGCGTCGACGCCGGCCCGCGCCAGCAGATCGACCGTGCCCTGTTCGAGGACGCCGGCGCGGATGCGCGAGAGCACATGGTCGGCAGAGCGCCGCTCGAGGATGACGTTGTCGATCCCGGCCTGCCCGAGCAACTGGCCAAGCAGCAGCCCGGCCGGCCCCGCGCCGATGATCGCCACTTTCGTCCGCATTCAGCCTCCCGCCGCAAAGGGGCGTTCGCCCCTTGCCATCCGCGCCATCAACATGAAATCGATCCGGTTCGCAACGCATGATGCGTGAACCGCAAGAGCCTCGTTTGATGCATTCAAAGATCGAAGAACACGGTCTCGTTCTCGCCCTGCATGTGAATGTCGAAGCGGTAGAGGCCCGGCGCTTCGCGGATGGCCACCAGCGTTCCGCGACGCTCCGCCGGCACCGACAACAGCACGGGATCGGTGGCATTCGCCGCCTCGTCGGAAAAATAGGCCCGCGTGAAAGCATGCAGCAGCAGGCCGCGCATCATCACCGTGATGTCGATATGCGGCGCCTCGCCCGGTGAGACCACGCCCGGCTTGATCGTCTCGAACCAGAAGCGCGCCTCGGGGTCCGTGCCGGTGCCGCAGCGCCCGAAGCCGGTGAAGCGGGTGTTCGTGGCCTTCGGCTGCCCTGCCCCGACATAATGGCCCGATGCATCCGCCTGCCAGATCTCGATCATCGCGTCGGTGATCGGCACACCGGCGCCATCCAGCACCCGGCCCTCGATGCGGATCGGCGTTCCCGGCGTCGCCTCGTCGCGCATCTCAGGCATCGCGATGCTCGCCAGCACGATTGTCCCCGTAAGGCTGTCTTGGCCATAGCCATATTGCTCGGGCGTCAGTCCATAGGCGAAATAGGGGCCGACGGTCTGCGACGGGGTCTGGCCGAGCCTGCGCGGTCCGTTGCTCATCGGCCGACCTCCCAGATCGTCTCGCGGGGGCCGCGCAGCACGATGTCGAAGACATAGCCCAGCGCAAAGCCCTCCAGCGTCGTCTCGATCGAGAAGGCGGCGATCATCCGTTCACGGGCTTTTTCCGGCACGCCGAGATAGATCGGATCGAGCGCCAGCAGCGGGTCGCCGGGAAAATACATCTGCGTCACCAGCCGCGTCGCGAAATGATGGCCGAATACCGAAAAGTGGATGTGGTTCGGCCGCCAGGCGTTGACATGATTACCCCAGGGATAAGCGCCGGGCTTGATCGTCAGGAACCGGTAGCGGCCCTCCCCGTCCGTCACCGTTCGCCCGCCACCGAAAAAATTCGGGTCGAGCGGCGCGGCGTGCTGGTCAACCTTGTGGATATAGCGCCCGGCCGCGTTCGCCTGCCAGATTTCCACCAGCGTCCCCGGTACCGGCCGTCCGTCCTCATCGAGCACCCGGCCGGTGACGATGATCCGCTCGCCCAAGGGCTCGGCATCGCGGCGGCCGTTGAGCGTCAGGTCGGCATCGTTCGCGCCCAATCGCTCATGGCCGAATACCGGGCCGGAGCGGGCCGAAAGCGCGGCGGGCAGCGCCACGAGCGGTTTGGTCGGTCCGCGCAACGCCGTCGAGCGATAGCCGGCATCGATGTAAGGTGAATTGGACGACCAGTCGCGCGGGCGGAGAACCGGAAGCGTCGGAACCGGAAGCGTCATCGGGGCATCTCCTGCCGGCAATGTTCGGCGATCGGCCTCGCCAACGTCAAGCCGAGGAGCCGACCAGCCGCGCCATCCGCAGCAGCGCCAGCCCGTAGCCCTGCGTGCCGAAGCCCGCCATCACCGCATCGGCCCGCAGCGACACATAGGAATGGTGGCGGAAACTCTCCCGCTTGTGGACCTGGCTGATATGCACCTCGATCACCGGCGGCTCGAAGGTATTGAGCGCATCGAGAAGCGCGATCGAGGTGTGGGTGAAGGCACCCGGATTGATGATGATCCCGGCGGCGGTCTCCCGCGCGCCATGCACCCAATCGATGATCTCGTATTCGCGGTTGCTCTGGTGAAATACGATCTCCAGACCGTGGGCGGCGGCGATGACGCGGCATTCGGCTTCCACGTCCGCGAGCGTCTCGCTTCCGTAGATCTCCGGCTGGCGCTTGCCGAGCAGGTTGAGGTTCGGACCGTTCAGGATGACGATCAGGCGCGACATGGCGGCGACTTTCCAAAGGCGGCGTTCGAGACGATGTCGGGCGGTGTGACGCTTGCCGGCGGGAGGTTCAAGGTCTTGTAGGGTCCGCGACATTTGTCAATGCGGCGATCCGGCGGGCTTTAACGCCGCGTTAGGGTTACTGGTCGATAAAGGAATCCAGAGCGATGCGTTCCGCGCTGTCCAGGCGGCCACATCGCAGCCCTATCTGGAGATGGTCATGCGCCCGGTGTCCGTTCTAACTGCTGCCGCCACCCTAACCGCCGCCGCGCTCGCCCTCTCGCCGGCATTCGCCGCCGATTACCCCCTGCTGCGCGGCAGCCAGATCGACACGGCGCCGCCCTCGCCGACCGAGGGCTCCGGCATCGACTGGAGCGGCTTCTATTTCGGCGGACATGGTGGCGGCACGGCCAGTCAGTTCCGCACGGACAGGGGTGTCCAGGATATCGCCCGCGGCGTGTTCAACGGCTCATCGGTCTTGGGACTGATCGACCCGGGGCAGCTCGTGCTGATACCCGAACGACGCGACAATGGCCCGACATTCGGTGCGATCGCCGGCTATAACATGATGATCGGCGATGTGGTTGTCGGCGTCGAAGCCGATTACACCCGCGTCAATCAGGGCACCGTCGCCGGGACGTCCGAATACCGTCAGCTTCCGCAAGAGCGCATCACACTGATCACCACCCAGAACGCCTCCCTGCAGGATTACGCCAGCGCGCGTATCCGCCTCGGCTGGGTCACGGGCAATCTGCTGCCCTTCGCCACGGCGGGCGTTGTTGCCGGACGCTTCAATACCAACGTCACCGCTTTTGGCGACTACTCGTTCGAAACACCGGCCAATTCCGGAAACTATGTCAGTTACGTCGGTTATCCCAAAACGCTGGGCAAGCCGGAAAAGGATAAGTGGGGCTTCGGCTTCACGGTTGGCGGCGGCGTCGATTACGCGCTCACCGACAACTTCCTCGTTCGCGCCGAATACCTCTATTCGCGCTTCAACAACGTCAACGGCATCACGGTCGGCCTGAACACCGCCCGTGTCGCCGGAGCGATCAAGTTCTGAGCGCACGCCCTGGCGGCACGAACCTGTCCCCAGCCTGGCATCTGGACGCCCGGCCGGCTCGATAACGCGATGGTGAAGCGCGCGTCCTTGCGCGCCCCGGCCATGCGGGTGTCATTTGCACCGATACGGAGCCGCCGGCCGATGATGCGCCGGTCGGCAGGATCGGATGTCCAGCGCATGTTCACACGCCGTCTGTTTTGTGGCTGCCTGCCCGCCGCCGCCTCCTTCGTTGCTGCCGCCGTCACGTCCGTGTCGACGGCACGGGCGCAAAGCGGCGAATGCGCCGTGTTCACCGCCGCGCTGCAAAAATCCATCACGCCCGACCAGGCGATGGAGCGGCTGAAGGCCGGCAATGCCCGCTTCGTTGCCGGAAAGAGCGCCAACTGCGACATGCTTGCGCAGGTCAGGGGCACGGCGGAGCACCAGTATCCGATCGCGGCGATCGTCGGCTGCATCGACTCGCGGGTGCCGCCGGAGGTGGTTTTCGACCAGCATCTGGGCGCCATCTTCGCCGCCCGCGTCGCCGGCAATTTCGTCAACACCGATATCCTCGGCAGCCTCGAATATGCGATCAAGGTCGCGGGCGTGAAGGCGATCGTCGTGCTCGGCCATAGCGAGTGCGGCGCGATCAAGGGCGCGGTCGACCAGGTGAAGCTCGGCAACCTCACATCGCTGCTGGCCAACATCCAGCCCGCGCTCGATGCGCATAAGGTTTTTGCGGGCGAGAAAACCTCGCACAATCACGAACTCGTGCAGGCCGTTGCCGAGACCAACGCCAGGCTCGCCGTTCAAGCCATCCTCGCCCGCAGCCCCGTGCTGAAGGAACTGGCCGATGCCGGGCAGCTTCGCATCGCCGCGGCGATGGAAGATCTCAAGACCGGCAGGGTCACGTTCCTGAGCTGACGCGGCGCGCCGATACGAAGCTGCTACTCAGCCGCCTCGACCTCGGGCCGCACCCTTGCCTGCCGGTCGCGCTTCACCAATTCGGCCACCAGAAACGCGAGTTCGAGCGCCTGCTCGGCGTTAAGCCTCGGGTCGCAATAGGTGTGGTAGCGGTCGGAGAGATCGGCGTCGCTCAGCGCCCGCGCGCCGCCGGTGCATTCGGTGACGTTCTTACCGGTCATTTCCAGATGGATGCCGCCGGCATAGGTGCCTTCCGCCTGATGCACGGCGAAGAAGTTCTTCACTTCGCTCAGGATCATGTCGAAAGGCCGGGTCTTGTAGCCGGACACCGCCTTGATGGTGTTGCCGTGCATCGGATCGCAGGACCAGACGACTTTGCGCCCTTCCCGCTGCACCGCGCGGACCAGCGCCGGCAGGTGATCGAAGACCTTGTCCGCGCCAAAGCGGGCGATCAAGGTCAGCCGTCCCGCCTTGTTCTCGGGGTTCAGCGCGTCGATCAGCTTCAGCATGCCGTCGACCGTGGTGGACGGGCCGCATTTCAGGCCGATGGGGTTGTTCACGCCGCGGCAGAATTCGACATGGGCGTGATCGGCCTGGCGGGTGCGGTCGCCGATCCAGATCATGTGGCCGGAGGTGTCGTACCAGCCGCCGGTCGTGGAATCGACGCGGGTCAGCGCCTGCTCGTAGCCGAGCAGTAGCGCCTCGTGGCTCGTGTAGAAATCCGTGATCCGCATTTCGGGATGCGTCTCGGGATCGATGCCGATGGCGCGCATGAAATCCAGCGTCTCGGTGATGCGCTCGGCCACCTCGCGGTAGCGGCTGGATTGCGGCGTGTCCTTGACGAAGCCAAGCATCCAGCGATGGGCGTTGTCGAGATTGGCATAGCCACCCGTCGCGAAGGCGCGGATCAGGTTCAGCGTCGCCGCCGACTGGCGATAGGCCTCGATCTGCCGGCGCGGATCGGGAATGCGCGCTTCAGGTGTGAAATCGATGTCGTTGATGATGTCGCCGCGATAGCTCGGCAGTTCGACGCCGTCGATGACTTCCGTGTTGGCCGAGCGCGGCTTGGCGAACTGGCCGGCCACGCGCCCGACCTTCACCACCGGCAAACCGCCGGCGAAGGTCAGCACCACCGCCATCTGGAGGAACAGGCGGAAGAAATCGCGGATGTTGTCGGCCGAGTGCTCGGCAAAGCTCTCGGCGCAATCTCCGCCCTGGAGCAGGAAGGCCTCGCCGTTTGCGACTTGTCCGAGGGCCTTCTTCAGCTTGCGCGCCTCACCGGCAAAAACCAGCGGCGGAAACCCGGCAAGCTGCTTCTCGACGGCGCCCAACGCCGCCATGTCCGGATAATCCGGCATCTGGCTCACGGGCCTCGCTCTCCAGCTATCGGGCGTCCAGCGCTCGGTCATCTCGTGCAACTCCGGCTTTCTCGCGAGCCTTCGGAAGGGGCTTTGGCGCGATGGCGGCTTATAATCGCTTGTTGGACCATCGCATATGAAAAAAATGTCATGCCGGGGCATCACGATTGGAGATGCACCCTGGACCCGTCACCAGCGCTCGCAAACCCGCCACCGTCATTGCGAGCGCAAGCGAAGCAATCCAGCCTTGGTG
>JAESGE010000204.1_pt1 | contig 28479 bp, 18 predicted proteins | sample 9269601 | NCBI WGS metagenome assembly JAESGE01 (sample SAMN14515569, study PRJNA621662) | algae metagenome | isolation source: Tolypothrix brevis GSE-NOS-MK-07-07A and co-occurring heterotrophs from wet... | place: USA: Grand Staircase Escalante National Monument, Utah | collected 2006-04-16
CGCCACGAGCACAAGACGGTCGGCCTTGAACGGTTTCTCGATGAAATCATAGGCGCCGCGCTTGATGGCGGACACGGCCGTCTCGATGTTGCCATGGCCCGAAATCATCACCACCGGCAAGTCAGGGTTCGATGCCTTGACGATGTCCAGGACCTGAAGTCCGTCGAGTTTCGAGCCCTGCAACCAGATATCGAGAAAGACCAGATTGGGGCGGCGCGCCTCGATCGCCTTCAGGGCCTCGTCGGACGAGCCGGCCATGCGCGTGCGGAAGCCCTCATCGTCGAGGATGCCGGCGACCAGTTCGCGGATGTCGGTTTCGTCGTCGATAATCAGAATATCTGCGCTCATCGCGGTGCTGTCCGTTCGCCGTCTTTCACGCCTGCGCCGGGGCGCGGGAGTTGATCATCTTGTCGCGGGCCGGCGCGGGGGCGCCGTCGTGGCCGGGCATCGCCCCGGTTTCGGGGAACCAGAGGCGCACGCAGGCGCCGCGGCTGCCATCGGCCCGGTCGAGCAGCTCGATGCCGCCGCCATGCTCTTCCAGAATCTTGCCGACGATGGCGAGGCCGAGGCCCGTTCCGCCTTCGCGCGTCGTCATGTAGGGCTCCAGCAGCCGGTTGCGGTGTTCGCCCGGCAGGCCCTTGCCGTTGTCGGTCACGTCGATGACGATCCGGCCGTCGACCTCGCGGCTCAGTCCGACATGAACCTCGCCCTTGCCCCGATCCTCCGGCGCCACGGCGGCGACGGCCTCGGTGGCGTTCTTGATGACGTTGGTCATGGCCTGCGACAGGAGCCGCCGGTCGAACAGCGCCTGCACGGGTCCGTCCGGCAAGGTCGAGGTGAAGACGATATCGGGATTGCCGACGCGCATCAGGAACAAAGCCTGCTTGACGATCTCGACGATGTCGTCGCGCTCCTGCACGGGTTTCGGCATGCGGGCGAAGGACGAGAACTCGTCGACCATCTGGCGGATATCATCGACCTGCCGCACGATCGTGGCGGTGCACTGATCGAAGATCTCCTTGTCGTCGACAATGACCTTGCCGAACTTGCGGCGGATGCGCTCGGCCGAAAGCTGGATCGGGGTCAGCGGGTTCTTGATCTCGTGGGCGATGCGGCGCGCGACATCGGCCCAGGCGGCGGTGCGCTGCGCCGAAACCAGATCGGAAATGTCGTCGAGGGTCACAACGTAGCCCTGGCCGATGCCGTCGCCCTCGCGCTGGACGCGGACATTGAGCATGCGGTCGCGCCCGTCCCGCGCAAGGGTGATCTGGCCCGAGGTCAGGCGTTGGCGGCTGCCCATCGCCTCGGTGATCAGCATCGCGAGTTCCGGCGTCTGGCGGGCGAGCGGCTCGCCGACGATGCGGCCTTCCTTGCCCAGCAAGGCCTCGGCCGAGCGGTTGAGCAGGGTGATGCGCCCCTCCCCATCCAGCCCCGCGACGCCGGACGACACACCCGACAGGACGGTTTCGGTGAAGCGCCGGCGCCGATCGATGACGTCGCTCGCAGCCACCAGGCTATCGCGCTGGCGGCGCAGCTCGGCGGTCATCTTGTTGAAGGTCTCGCCCAGATGGGCAAGATCGCCCTCGCGCCGGTTGATCGGGACCTGCACGTAGAAATTGCCGCTGGACACCTGATCCGTCGCGTGGATCAGCCGCCGGATCGGTGCCACCAGCCGGTTAGCGAAGCTCAAGCCCAGCCAGATCGCCGACAGCAGCAGGATCACCGTGATCAGCGCGTACATCGAGGCGAAGGCGACCTGCACGCCCTTCCGCCGCGCATTGATGGCGAGGTATTCGGACGCGCCGTTGCGGGCGATATTGGGAAAATCGACCGCCAGCTGGTCGACTTCGCGGGCGACGTAAAGATAGGTGTCGTCCCAGATTGGCAGCTTGTTGAGCGCGCCGAACACCCGGCCCTCCTCCGGCAGAACGCAGATCGGATCGCTGGTGTTGGCGGCATCGGCGAAGGCTTCCGGCGTCGGCCTGGTCGCGTCCTTCAGCAGGTCGATGCTGGCGCGCGAGATCACCGTGTCCGGCGGGCGCATCAACAGCACGACAGGCAGGCCGAGCGATGTCGCGCGAGAGGTCAAGAACGTCTCGAACCACTTACGATCGACGTCGAACACCGGCTTGGCGCGCACCAGATCGTCGGTCAACAGGCGGATCTCGCGCCCCAGGCTCCGGCATTGACCGGTCGCATAGGCATCGGCCACCTCGACCGATTTGAAGATCACGTTGCGCACCCGGTCCGAAAACCACGGATCGAGGCCCCGTTCGATCGTGACCGTCGCGGCCAGCGCGACCAGGATGGCTGGCATCGCCGCAACGACGCTGAAGACGCTGACAATCCGGACATGAAGCCCGGCTGCGGCGGCCCCGGCCCGGCGGGCGCGCACAAGCGTCATCGTCTCGCTGGCGACGATGGCCATCAGCACCAGGATCAGCAGGCCGTTGAAGATAAAGAGGCCAACCACGACTTCGTGGACCGGGGCGACGGGGGTGACACCAGAAAGCACGAGGAAGGTTGTCAGCGCCGAGATGAGCGCGAACACCACCACTACCGCGCCGAACAGGCCGGACGGCGCGCGCGCGCGGGAATCCGCGCCCGAAAGAACGCGGGGATCGCTGGCCTGTCCTGACTTCAAGGTGTGCCTGACCATCGTGCCGATGCCGAGTCGCGCCGGGATCGCTCCATCCCTCAGTGATGCGCCAGAGCAACGGTGTTGTCAAAATACGACAGCTTCAAGGCTGCCGCCCGGCGGGCATACGCGGCGTTACGGGCTTCAGCGTGGCGTGCGGACGACGTGCATGTCGAGTTCGCGGATCTTCTTGCGCAAGGTATTGCGGTTCAGGCCGAGCAACTCGGCGGCGCGAATCTGGTTGCCGCGGCAAGCAGCCAGGGCGGCAGCGATCAGCGGGGGCTCGACCTCGCGCAGGATGCGGTGATAAAGGCCGGGCGGCGGGATATTGTCGCCGAAATTCGAAAAATAGCCGTGGAGGTGGCGCTCCATCGCCGCCGAGATCGTTTCCGACCGCTCGTTCGGAACGGCGCTTTCGAAGGTGAAGGGGTTGGCCGTAGGCTGCAATTCGGCCTCGATGATCGGGCCTGTGATGGTTTCCTGCGGATAGAGCGCGGCAAGGCGGCGCACCAGATTTTCGAGTTCGCGCACGTTGCCGGGCCAGCGATAGCGCTTGAGCCCATCCATGGCCTCGCTGTCGATCTGCTTGCGCGACAGGCCTTCCTTCTCGACCACGGTGAAGAAGTGACGCATCAGGTCGGGAATGTCCTCGACGCGTTCGCGCAGAGGCGGAAGCCGGATCGGCACCACGTTGAGGCGGAAGAACAAATCCTCGCGGAACAGACCTTGCTGGATCGAGACGCGCAGGTCCTTGTTGGTGGCCGCGACGATGCGGACATTGGTCTTGATCGGGGTGCGCCCGCCCACGGTGGTATATTCGCCCTGCTGGAGCACGCGCAGAAGCCGCGTCTGCGCCTCCATCGGCATGTCGCCGATCTCGTCGAGAAACAGCGTGCCGCCCTCGGCCTGCTCGAAACGGCCGGAGGAGCGGGTCAGCGCCCCGGTGAAGGCGCCCTTCTCGTGCCCGAACAGTTCGGATTCGATGAGGTCCTTGGGGATCGCAGCCATGTTGATGGCGACGAAGGGACCGCCGCGCCGCTTACCGTAATCGTGCAGGGCGCGGGCCACCAGTTCCTTGCCGGTGCCGGATTCTCCGTTGATCATCACGGTGAGATCGATCGGCATCAGTCGGGCGAGCGCCCGGTAGACGTCCTGCATGGCCGGCGACCGGCCGACGAGCGGGATGTCGTCAGCCTCCGCCGGCATGCCGTTGCGTGTCACCTCGCCGCGCGGCCGCGACAGGGCCCGCCCGACGATGGCGACAAGTTCCTTCAGATCGAAGGGCTTGGGCAGGTATTCGTAGGCGCCGCGTTCGGACGCCTTGATCGCGGTCATGAACGTGTTCTGCGCGCTCATCACGATGATCGGCAGCTCGGGGCGGACGCGCTTGATCCGGGGCAGAAGGTCGAAGGCGTTGCCGTCGGGCATCACGACATCGGTGATGACGAGGTCGCCCATGCCCTGCGCCACCCAGTTCCACAAGGTCGCGGCCTGACCCGTCGTTCGGACCTCATGCCCCGCCCGCGCCAGCGCCTGATTGAGCACCGTGCGGATGGCGGCGTCGTCGTCGGCGATCAGTATGCTGCCTGCTGGCATCAGGTCCGTCCCGTTCTCTTCAACTTGTCCGGCTTTTTCAACTTGTTCTGCCGTCCCGCGCTTCGTGCATCGGCAACAGGATGCGGAAGACCGTGCGACGCGGAGCAGAGTCGCATTCGACGATTCCGCCGTGATCGCCGATCACCTTGGCAACGAGTGCAAGTCCGAGGCCACTGCCCTGCGCCTTGGTGGTGACGAAGGGATCGAACAGATGGTTGTGCAGATCCGGAGGGACACCCGGACCGTTGTCGCGGATCGAGATTTCGAGCGGCAGCGCGACGCGCACCTGCTGGCCCATGGACTGCAACCGGATGCCGGCGCGATAGGCGGTTGTCAGCATGATTTCGCCGTCGATCGCCGTTTCACCAATGGCTTCGGCGGCGTTCTTCACCAGATTCAGCAACACCTGCACAAGCTGGTCGCGGTTGCCGAGGACCGGCGGCAGCGACGGGTCATAAACCTCCGAGAAGCGGATGTGGCGGGCAAATCCCGACTGCGCCAGACGCTTCACATGGTCGAGCACGTCATGCACGTTGACCGGCCCGCGCTCGATGCCGCGCTCGTCGCCGAACAGTTCGACGCGCTCGACGAGTTTGACGATCCGGTCCGTCTCGTCGCAGATCAGTTGCGTCAGCAGCCGCTCCTCGTCGGGAACCGAGGCTTCCAGCAGTTGGGCGGCGCCGCGAATGCCCGACAGCGGGTTCTTGATCTCATGCGCGAGCATCGCGCCAAGCGCGGTGATCGAGCGGGCGGCGCCGCGATGAGTGAGCTGTCTGTCTATTTTTTCAGCAATTGTACGTTCTTGAAGCAGAATCACAATCGAGCCGGCCGGGTCGCGCAAGGGTCCGGCGAAAACATCGACGATGCGCTCCTGTCCGACCCGCGGCGACGACAGGTCGACGCGATATTCGGTGACGCTCGCGCCGCGCCGTTCCACCTCGTCGACCAACGCGATGATCGGCGAGCCGAACGGCACGATATCGGCGAGGGCGACCCGCTGCAGGAAGACCTCGCTCGACTGGAAGAAATCCTCCGCGGCCATATTGGCGCGCAGGATGCGGCGCTCCTCGCCGATCACCAGGATCGGCAAGGGCAGCACGCTCAGAACCTGAACGTCGAGATTTTCAAATCCTGGCACCATCGGAATCAGATCCGTCGGCGAAACCTGTACTGACATCACACGCCACCCATGCTTGAAATCCTGAAATAGCGGCCGTGCCCCCCGCGATCGCTCACGCCGCCAACTCCCCGATCGTGCCGTTCCGCTCCGTTTTTTCCCGCGCCGCGGCCATCGCGAACAGATCGGCGAGGCAACGCAGGGCGAAGGCCGGATCGTCCGTGGTCAGCATCGCCACACGGCGCGCGGCGAAACGGTCATCGCCGGGCACGGCCTCGCCGACATAGGCGGCCAGATGCTTGCGGGCATGGCGCAGGCCGGCCTCCCGCCCCATCAGGTCCAGCAGGCCGGTATAATGTTCGACGGCGACCGCGTGGCGCTCGGCCATGGGGGGCTCCGACCGCGTCGTGCCCGCGAGCGCCGAACCAATATCGCCGACCAGCCATGGCCGACCAAGGGCGGCGCGGCCGATCATCACGTAATCCGCCCTGGCCTGAGCGAGACAGGCACGGGCGTCGGCGACCGTCGTGATATCGCCATTGGCCACAAGGGGCACGGCAACCGCCTCGCGGATGCGGGCGATGGCCGGCCAATCCGCCCGGCCCTTGTAGAACTGCTGGCGCGTGCGGCCATGGACCGTTACCAGCGCGGCGCCCTCCCCCTCGGCGCGCCGCGCGAGTTCGGGCGCGTTAAAAGTTCTCTCGTCCCATCCCAGGCGCATCTTGACGCTGACCGGGCATTTGACCGCGCCGACGACGGCCGCGATCAGCGTCGTGGCGTGGTCGAGGTCGAGCATCAGCGCCGAGCCGGCCCAGCCGCCGGTGACGCGCTTGGCCGGGCAGCCCATATTGATGTCGATCATCTGCGCGCCAGAGGCTTCGGCGAGAGTGGCCGCCTCGGCCATCCAGCGAGGCGCGCAGCCGGCGATCTGCACGACATGGGGCGCGAGGCCGGTGGCTTCCGCACGCAGCCTGGCTTCCTCCTGGCCGCTGACGAACTCCTCGCTCGCCACCATCTCGGATACGACCAGCCCGGCGCCATAACGCATCGCGATCCGCCGCATGATCACATCCGTCACCCCGGAGAGCGGCGCGAGAAAGGCTTGGGAGACAGGGAGGATCGGACCGATCGCTTTCAACGCACTCTCCAACCGCCTGTCACGTGTTCAGCGGTCGCCCTTTTTTTCGGCAGTTCTTATTGTGCCTTTTTATTGGACATTGGTTTCATATTGCAAGTGCGAAATAACACTTTGCCGGCATTTGTTGGGGGCCGTGTCCGTTGCGCCCCGCTGCCAAGCCGCGTGGCACTGCGCAGGGCCTGTCAATCCGGGGAAACATCGCGAGGTGGGCTTCGGCCCAGGCTTGAATAATGCGGGTCCGTCTTGACCCCAGTTCATCTTGGCAGGAGTCCATCTTGCGGGCGGTGCATCTTGGCGGGCGGTGCATAAACTTCTATCACGGCAGCCTGCGGCACCGCCGTCCCGGCCGGCAAGTCGTTGTCCGATCTCTCCTTTGAACCGAGGCCCCTCGATGATCGCCGTTCTTGTCGTCGCCGCCGGTCGCGGTCAGCGGGCCGGTGATGGCGGGCCCAAGCAATACCGCCGCCTGGCGGGGCTGCCGGTGCTGCATCGCAGCCTCGTGCCGTTTCTCGAAAAGGCCGAGATCGGTGCCGTCACCGTCGCGATCCATGCCGATGACGCGGCCCTCTACGAGGCGGCGGTTTCGGGGTTGGAAGCCGGTCTTGCCGAAAAACTGCGCGACCCGGTCATCGGCGGGGCGACGCGGCAGGATTCGGTGCGGCTCGGGTTGCAGGCGCTGGTGGCGGAGGCGCCGGAGATGGTGCTTGTGCATGACGCCGCCCGGCCGTTCTGTTCGGGCGAACTGATCGCGCGGGCCATCGCCGCCGGCAGGCTATCGCCGGCCGCGATTCCGGCGACGCCCGTCACCGACACAATCAAGCAGGTCGGCGCCGGCGGCGTCGTCGTCGCGACGCCGGATCGCGCCGCCCTGGTCGCCGTGCAGACACCGCAGGTCTACGCCTTCGCGCCGCTGCTCGCCGCGCATCTGCGGGCGCATGACGCCGGGCTCAGCCATTTCACTGATGACGCGGCGCTCGTCGAATGGGCGGGTCTGCCGGTGGAAACCTTTCGCGGCGACGCGGCCAACGTGAAGCTCACCTACGAGGCCGATTTCATCAGCGCCGAGACCAGGCTTTCAGGTGTCCTCGTGACGCGGGTCGCGAGCGGCTACGACGTGCACTCCTTCACAACCGGCGACCACGTCTGGCTGGGCGGGGTACGCATTCCCCACGACCGGGGTGTCGAGGCGCATTCGGATGGCGACGTGGCGCTGCACGCGCTGACGGACGCGTTGCTTGGTGTGCTGTCGGAGGGCGATATCGGAACCCATTTCCCGCCGAGCGACCCGGAATGGCGCGGTGCGTCGTCCGACCGCTTCCTGGCCTTCGCCTGCGAGCGGGTCCGCGCGCGCGGCGGCGTCATCGACCATCTGGACCTCACCATCGTCTGTGAAGCGCCGAGGGTCGGCCCGCATCGCGAGGCCATGCGGGAACGGATCGCCGCCATCGCCGACCTCGCCCCGGCCCGTGTCTCGATCAAGGCGACGACCTCGGAGCGGATGGGCTTCACCGGGCGGCGCGAGGGGCTGGTGGCTTTCGCCACGGCGACCCTGCGGCTGCCGGTGGAAAGCTAGGAGGCTCCGATGGCCGACGCCGGAATCGAGTCGCTTGCCTTCGAGATCGTCACCGTCTGCGCGCGGGACGGCCTGACGGTCGGCACGGTCGAATCCTGCACCGGCGGCCTGATCGCCGGGGCGCTGACGGCGGTGCCCGGATCGTCGGCCGTCGTCATGGCCGGCCTCGTCACCTATTCGAATGCGGCAAAGACCCGGCTCGCGGGCGTGCCCGCCGCCCTGATTGCCGCGGATGGCGCGGTCAGCGAGAGCGTGGCGCGGGCCATGGCCGAGGGTGGGATGGCGGCGCTCGAGGTCGATCTCGCCTGCGCGGTTACCGGCATCGCCGGGCCGGGCGGCGCAACGCCTGGCAAGCCCGTCGGCCTCGTGCATGTCGCCGTCGCCCGCACCGGCCACTCGACCCTTCACCGCGCCTTCCGCTTTGGTGATGTCGGACGCGCCGAGGTGCGTCAGCGAAGCGTCGCCAGCGCGCTCGACATGCTGCTAACCATGATCCGCGGCGACGGTTGAGGCCGGCGGGCGCTACTCCCGCAGCTTGCGTAGCAGCGCGCCGACGATATCCGCGTAATCGTCCGTCCAGGCTCTGACGGCCGGATCGGGCCGGGCGGTCGTCCAATCCGGCAAAGCGGCAAGGTTCGCGAGCGGCGCGGCGTCGCGGGCAACCACGGCCACGTGCGACCGGGATTCATAGCGCTCCTCGTTGGTGAAGGAACTGGGATCGAGCCGGGTGACGACGCTCAGGCCATGAGCGGCGGCGACCGCCGTCACCACCGGCGCCAACTGGAGATTACGGTTGGAGATATGGAACATGATCAGGCCGCCTGGCCTGAGCTTCGACAGGTAGATCGCCATCGCCTCGACGGTCATGAGATGCGACGGGATGGCATCGGACGAGAAGGCATCGATGAGGATCAGGTCGAAGGTCGCGTCCCGGGCATCAGCGATGGTGAGGCGCGCGTCGCCGACGACGATCGGCGCGTTGGGGCTGCATTCGCGAAGATAGCTGAACAGGCGCGGATCGCGGGCGATCTGCACGACGCGGGCGTCGATTTCGTAGAAGCTCCAGTCCTCGCCCGCGTGGGCGTGGCAGGCCAGCGAGCCCGTTCCCAGGCCGATCGCCGCGACCTTGCCGACAATGCCGTTGCCGTTGGCGCGGGCAGCGTCGATGACCCGCGAGATCGCGCCACCCCGGAAATAGTAGGCGAGCGGTTCGGGCTTGCCCGTCGCCGGCGTGCCATCGGCATTGCGGACACGCTGCGCGCCGTGAACCGTGGTTCCATGGGCCAGCAGCCGGAACGACTTGTCGCTGGTGTAGATGATACGGTTGATCCCGAAAAAGGAGCGGAAGGAGCGATCGTTGCGGAAGTCCGCGATCAGGATGAGCATGGCGGCCAGGATGCAGGCAGATGGCAGGATGCGCCGGTGCAGCATCCCCTGCCCGTCCCGCAGCACATCCGGGCGGCACAGGAACCCGGCGATCAGCAGCAGGGGATATTCGGCGACGCCCGAGAAGATCATCGGCGCGATGAGGCCCGAGAACAGGCCACCCAGAACGCCGCCAAACGACATCCAGAAGTAGAATTCGGTCAGGCGGGCCGCTTCCGGCCGGCGTTTCACGAGTTCGCCATGGGCAACCATGGCGGTGATGAAAAACACACCGAGATGCGTCGCAAGCGCTGCGCCCCACATCATGTGGGCGCCGGACGCGGCGAGGATCAGCGAGGGCAGGAAGATCACGAAATGCACCCGCAGCATCAGCGCGTGCGGCAGGATCGGGCGGCGCTGGAAGACGATGGTGAAGGTGATGAGGAACAGCGCCAGGGGGATGACCCACAAAAGCGGCGCGGCGGCTACATCGGTCGAAATATGGGCGGTGACGGCGACGAGCAGCGCCGAGGGCACGAAGGCAAGACCGACCCACCAGGCGCGCATCTGGCGCGTGATCGGGGTTGCGACTGGCGCTGGCGCGGCCACGATGCTTCCGGACCGGGCCCGGCCGACCACCAGCCCGGCACAGACTGCGATGCCGGCGAGCAGGAGCGCGAAGCCCCACGTCCAGGCCTTGGATTGAAGCGACAGCGGCAGGAAGGGCTCGATGGCGAAGGGATAGGCGATCAGCGCGAGGAAGCTGCCGATGTTGGAGGCCGCGTAGAGGAAATAGGGATCATGCGCCTGCCGGTGGCCGGATTGCGCGAACCAGGCTTGAAGCAATGGGCCATTGGCTGAAACCGCGAAGAACGGCAGGCCGACCGAGGCCACGAACAGGCTGACGAGCCAGATCGATTCCCCGGTTTGCGGCGGCCGCTCATAGCCGCCGGCGATGCCGATCGGCAGGGCGACCGCGATGACGATCGCCATCAGCGTCAGATGCACCAATGCCGCCTGGCGCACGCCCAGCCGGCTGACGAGAAGATGCGCGTAGCCATAGCCCGCCAGCAGCATCGCCTGGAAGAAGACCATGGCGACCGACCAGACGCCTGGCGACCCCCCAAGGCGTGGCAGCACCATCTTGGTGAACATCGGCTGGATGCCGAATAACAGGAACGCGGAAAAGAAGATGGTTCCGACGAAGACGGGGACGGCAAGGGTGCTCGGTCGCGCGACCGCGGCGGGCGTGGCGGTGTCGGCCAGGTAGGACATGGTCTTCCCTCCAAGGAAGAAGCACGCTCGCATGGTCGCGTTAATCGCCGGTCACCGCAACCGATCCGATCTCCATTCAATCGCTCGGCTATTTCATTCGTGGTTTAGGAAATCTTCCCACCGGCAGCGGCTTCGTTCCGAGGAGCCGCCGGGCCCGTCGTCTCCAGCAACCGCGCCTGTTCTCGCCAGGCCAGGACGATCCGATCGAGTTCGGCGATGTCACGGGCGGAGAGGCGGCCGAGCGTGCCGGCGATGTATTCGTGCTGGATGGCGATGCCGGCGAGGGCGAGCGCCCTGCCCGCCTCGGTCAGGTGCATGGCATAGGAGCGCCGGTCGCCGGCGATGGCCCGGCGCTCGACGAGGCCCGCTTCCACCAGCCGGTCCACCAGCCCGGACACATTGCCCTTGGTGACGTAGAGCCGCTCGGCCAGTTCGCTCTGACTGATGCCCTCGCGCTCAGTCAGGGTCGAGATCAGATCGAATTGCGGCACGGAGAGGCCGAGATCGCGGATGCGCGCGGTAACCCCGGCCGAAAGGCGTCGATGCAGCCGCAGGAACCGGAACCAGACCCGCGCGGCATCGGGATCGGCGACCGCTGGTCGGGAAGCGATGGCGTTGGCGCCGGAAGCCATATCGCCCAGCTTCGCGTTTTCGACGGTCGCGCGTATCGGACGGCCGGTGTCTGACAATGGCTGTCCCCTGGCAATATCGGCGTTCTCGCGGCACGCGATCCGGCGCCGGTAAACCGTTCATATCATATCTATCTCGCCATCGTCCTCCCCGCCAGCGGAAAGACGACGTCGCTTTCTCGCCTTGGCCAAGGGCGGCTTCATCCCCGTTCATCGGGGCGAACCCTCGGCTTGGGCAGCGGCACATTGACGATTCCGCGCCCTTGACCGCATGCTGACACCGGGATGCGAACAAGCGGCGCGGACGCTGGCGCGCCGTGTCGAGCGAGGAATGCCGATGATGCGTGGGCTGATGCAGGACTGGCCGCTGCTGATCCACCGCGTCATCGATCATGCGGCGATCCAGCATCCGCGCCGCGAGATCGTCAGCCGCGGCGTCGAGGGAGAGACGAGGCGCACGACCTATGCGGGGGCACGGCTGCAATCGCTGCGGATCGCGCAGGCCCTGACCTGCGACGGCGTGCAGGCCGGAGACCGCCTGGCGACGCTGGCCTGGAACACCGAGCGGCACTTCGAGCTGTGGTACGGCATCACCGGCATCGGCGCGATCTACCACACCGTCAATCCGCGCCTGTTTCAGGAGCAGATCGTCTGGATTCTGAACCACGCCGGCGACCGGATGCTGTTTCTCGACCTCACCTTCGTGCCGCTCGTCGAAAAACTCGCCGACCGCCTGCCGTCGATCGAGCGCTACGTGATCCTGACCGACGCGGCCCACATGCCCGAGACCTCGCTGCGAAACGCCGTTTGCCACGAGGACTGGCTTGGCGGCTGCGACGGCGACATCGCCTGGACGGCCGTCGACGAGAATGCCGCAGCCGGCCTCTGCTACACCTCCGGCACCACGGGCAATCCGAAGGGCGTGCTTTATTCGCACCGCTCCAACGTGCTGCACGCGATGGCGAATATCGCGCCGGATTTCCTGGCCTTGTCCTCACGCGACGTGGCGATGCCGGTCGTGCCGTTGTTCCACGCCAATGGCTGGTCCTTCGCCTTCGCCGCGCCGATGTCCGGCGCCAAGCTCGTGATGCCCGGCCCCAAGCTTGATGGGCCGAGCCTGCACCAGCTCTTGGAGGATGAGGGCGTCACGATCACCGCCGCCGTGCCCACTCTGTGGCTCGGACTGTTGCAGCATCTCCAGGCGACGGATGGCCGGCTCTCGACACTGAAACGGGTGGTGATCGGCGGCTCGGCCTGCCCCCGCGCCATGACCGAAACCTTCGAGCGCGACTACGGCGTGACGGTCGCCCATGCCTGGGGGATGACCGAGATGAGCCCGCTGGGATCGTTCTGTTCGTTGAAGCCCGAGCATCAGGGCCTTGCAGGCGATGCGCTCTACGATCTCAAGGTCAAGCAGGGGCATGCGCCCTTCGGCGTCGAGATGCGCCTGACCGACGACGCGGGTCACGACCAGCCCTGGGACGGCACCACGTTCGGGCGGCTGAAGGTTCGCGGGCCAGCGGTCGCCGCCGCCTATTACAACGACGATGCGGTGATCCTCGACGAACAGGGCTTCTTCGACACCAGCGACATCGCCACGATCGATGCCGAGGGAATGATGCAGGTCACGGATCGCGCCAAGGACCTGATCAAATCGGGCGGCGAGTGGATTTCTTCCATCGAGCTTGAGAACCTCGCCATCGGCCATCCGGATGTTCTGGAGGCGGCGGTGATTGGCCTGCCGCATCCCAAATGGGACGAACGGCCGCTGTTGATCGTCGTTCCCCGGCCGGGACGGCTGCCGGTGAAGGACGACCTCCTCGCCTTCATGGCCGGCAAGATCGCCCGCTGGTGGCTGCCGGACGACATGGTGGTCATCGATGCGATCCCGCATACGGCGACTGGCAAGATTCAAAAGACGACGCTGCGCGAGATGTTCCGGGATCACCGCTTTCCGGACAGCTGACAGGCCTGGCCAGTTCAGCTCGCCTTGCGGCGCTGATCGGCTTCGTGGCGCATCAGGTCGAAAGCGAGATCATGCGCCTTCTGCGGATTCAGGAGAGTGGGATCGAAGGTCGAACTGATCCCGTGCTGCAAGTAGATGCCCTGCTGCTCCGGCGTGAAGAGCACCCCGCCCATCGACCAGCCCTGAAAACTGCGGGTCATGATCTTGCGGCGGCGCAGGATGGTGCAGCGCTCATGCCGGGTATCGGTGGCAATGCGCGCATAGACCGCCTCGACACGCGGCTCCTCACCTTCCAGGATTTGGAGAAACCAATCGTCGCGCATGACGAGGAAGCCCGTCAATCCGTTTTTCGCGTTCGATGCCATCGACTGGCTGACGATTTCGCGCAGCTTGGTAAGTTGCGATCGTTCACTGGGTTCCCGGCGATTGCGTGAATGATAGATGATTTCGTGGAGTGCCATGCCAAGGGCCGCCATCTTCGGTTTCGGATAGGACAACAAAACCATATATAGCCTACGAAAGCGTTAAATCACGCTTCGCAACTCATCATATCGCAGCGATTTACCTGCGATCCATTGTTGAACGAGCTATTCCGCGGCTTCGGGGACATGACCAACCTGCGCGGCGCAGAGCTTGAACTCCGGAATCTTGCCAAACGGATCGAGAGCCGGGTTGGTCAGCACGTTGGCCGCCCCTTCCGCGAAGGCGAAGGGCACGAAGACCATGCCGGGCGAGACATCGCGGTCGGCCCTGAGCGTCGCGGTGATGGCGCCACGCCTCGTCGAGATCGCCACCGGACGCCCCGCCACCAGCCCGAGCCGCCGGACTTCCGCCGGATGCAGCACGGCGATGGCGCCGGGTTCGATTTCGCCCAGCACCTTCGAGCGCCGCGTCATCGAGCCGGTGTGCCAGTGCTCCAGCAGCCTCCCCGTCGTCAGGATGAAGGGATATTGCGCATCCGGCACCTCGTCGGGCGGGACGAGATCGGTCGGCACGATGCGGGCGCGGCCTGTTGCCGTGGGAAAACGGTCGCCGAACAGGATTTCGTCGCCCGGCGTCATCGCATTCTTCGCCGGATAGGTGACGCTGCCCTCGTTCACGATGCGCGACCAGGGCAGCCCTTCCAGAGACGGCATCAGCGAGCGCATTTCCTCATAGACCTCGCCGACATGGGCGTAGTTCCAGTTGAGGCCGATGCGGTTGGCGAGTTCGGCGATCAGCTCCCAATCCTGCCGCGCTTGGCCCGGCAGAGGAACGGCCGGTTCCCCGAGTTGAACCTGCCGGTTGGTGTTGGTGAAGGTGCCGCGCTTCTCGGCATGGGCCGAAGCCGGCAGAACGACGTCGGCGTGCCAGGCCGTCTCGGTCAGGAAAATGTCCTGCACGACGAGATGCTCGAGCTTGGCGAGCGCCGCGCGGGCATGGATCTGGTCGGGATCGGACATGGCCGGATTCTCGCCCATGACATACATGCCGCGGATCGAGCCGGCATGGATCGCGTCCATGATCTCGACGACGGTCAGGCCTCTTTTCGGGTCGAGCTTATGACCCCAGACATCCTCGTATCTGGCCCTGATCGCAGGATCTTCGACCAGCTTGTAATCGGGGAACATCATCGGAATCAGGCCGGCGTCGGAGGCGCCCTGAACGTTGTTCTGCCCGCGCAGGGGATGCAGGCCGGTGCCTTCGCGCCCGGTCTGGCCGGTGATCAGAGCCAGCGCGATCAGGCAGCGGGCGTTGTCGGTGCCGTGGACATGCTGCGAGATGCCCATGCCCCAGAAGATGATGGAGCGCTCGGCGGTCGCATAGCGGCGGGCGACTTCGCGGATGGTTTCGGGCGCGATGCCGCAGAGCGGCGCCATCGCTTCGGGTGTGAAGGCGACGATCTTCGCCTTCAGTTCCTCGAAACCGTCGACATGCGCCTGGATATACTGCTCGTCATAGAGCTTCTCGGCGATGATGACGTTGATCATCGCGTTCAACAGGGCGACGTCGGAGCCGGACTTGAAACGCAGCGCATGGGTCGCGTGGTTCATGAGTCCATGGCCGCGCGGGTCCATGACGATCAGCGTCGCGCCGCGCTTGGCGGCCTGCTTCAGGTAGGTCGCGGCGACGGGGTGGTTCTCGGTCGGCCGCGCGCCGATCACCACGATGCAATCCGACCTGTCGGCGGCGGTGAAGGGCGCGGTGACGGCGCCTGAGCCGATGCCCTCGATCAGGGCCGCGACCGACGAGGCATGGCACAATCTTGTGCAATGATCGACGTTGTTGGTGCCAAAGCCCTGGCGGATGAATTTCTGGAAGAGATAGGCCTCCTCGTTGGAGCCCTTGGCCGAGCCGAAGCCCGCGAGCGTGCCGCCGCCATGCTTGTCGGCGAGCCCCTTGAGGCCCCCGGCGGCGCGCGCCATCGCCTCCTCCCATGTCGCCTCGCGGAAAACCGCCCAGGGATTGGCCGGATCGATGAAGGCATCGCCGGATTTCGGTGCATCGTCGCGCCGCACCAGCGGCTTGGTGAGGCGATGGGGATGGGTGATGTAGTCGAAGCCGAAGCGACCCTTGATACAGAGGCGGTTTTCGTTGGCCGGGCCGTCGCGCCCATCGATCTGGACGATGCGGTCGTTCTTCACCATCACCTTCGTCTGGCAGCCGACGCCGCAATAGGGGCAGAGTGTGTCCACCGTCCGGTCGGGCTGCACGGTGCGGTGCTTCGCTGCCTCGTCCATCAGGCTTTTCTCGAACAGCGCGCCCGTCGGGCAGGCCTGGACGCATTCGCCGCAGCCCACACAGGTGGAGCCGCCCATGGGGTCGGCGAGATCGAAGACGGGCCGGGACTGAAGGCCCCGGAAACCCATGCCGATCACATCGTTGACCTGGACCTCGCGGCAGGCCCGCTCGCAGAGGCCGCAGGCGATGCAGGCGTCGAGATTGACGGCGATCGCCGCGTGCGAGGCGTCATGCAGATCGAGCCCGCCGGAATGGGGATCGGTGATGCGCCCTTCAAGCTGCGGCGCGGGGCGTTCGCCGTGAGAGTGTCCGTTTCCATGTCCATGGCTGTCATTTGGACGCGTGTTGGGATAGCGGCTTTTGGCGACGCCGACCTTCTCCGACCAGCGCCAGAACGAGGCATCCGGATCGGGCGAGGCGTCGCGCACGGGCATGTCGGCCTGGAGCAGTTCGAAGACCATCGCGCGGGCCTTTTCCGACCGCTCGCCCTCGCTTTTCACCACCATTCCGGCGCTCGGCTTGCGGATGCAGGAGGCGGCCAACGTGCGCTCGCCTTCGATTTCGACGACGCAGGCGCGGCAGTTCCCGTCCGGCCGATAGCCCGGCGCATCGAGATGGCAAAGGTGGGGAATGACCGTGCCGATGCGCTTGGCGACCTGCCAGATCGTTTCGCCCTCATGGGCCTCGACCTCGCGGCCGTCGATGCTGAAACGGATGGTCTTCGACCCCGTATCCTCGGCGTGCATGCCATCGACGTTGGCGGCCGGCGCGCTGGCGGCGGCCGGGTTCGACGTATCGTTTGTTGCGGCGTCGTTCGTAGATGCGTCCGTCATGGATCGACCCTCAGGACTTCGGTGCAGCGGGCTGTGATGTATCGGAAAAGAAGCGCAGAACGCTGCGCATCGGGTTGGGCGCGGCCTGGCCCAGCCCGCAGATCGAGGCATCGCGCATCACGCGCTCCAGATCTCCGAGCAACGCCTCGTCCCAGCGATCCGTTTCCATCAGGCGCACCATCTTCTCGGCGCCGTTGCGGCAAGGGGTGCATTGGCCGCAGCTTTCGGCCTTGAAGAAGCGCAACAGGTTGAGGGCGATGGCTTTCGGATCGTCCCGATCCGACAGGATGACGACCGCGTGGCTGCCGACAAAGCAGCCAAATTGATCGAGCGTGCCGAAATCGAGCGGCTCGTCGGCGAGCGAGGCCGGCAGGATGCCGCCCGAGGCGCCGCCGGGCAGATAGCCGATGAAGGTCTGCCCATCCGCCATGCCGCCGCAATGGTCCTCGATCAGTTCCCGCACCGTGACGCCGGCGGGAGCGATTTTGACGCCCGGATTGCGAACGCGGCCCGACACAGACCATGATCTGAAGCCCGGCCTGCCGCGCGCGCCTTGGCTCGCGAACCATTCCGGGCCCTTCTCCACGATGTCGCGAATCCAGAACAGCGTCTCGACATTGTGGTTGAGCGTGGGGCGTCCGAACAGGCCGACCTCGGCGATGAAGGGCGGGCGGTGGCGCGGCAGGCCACGCTTGCCCTCGATCGATTCGATCATCGCGCTCTCTTCGCCGCAGATATAGGCCCCCGCCCCGCGCCGCATCTCGATCGGCGTCGCCGCCGTCAGCCCGGCGGCATCGAGCAAGGCGATCTCGCGGGCAAGGATGTCGAGAACGGCGGGGTACTCGTCGCGCATGTAGAGGTAGATGTGGCTGGCCCCGACCGCATGCGCCGCGATCAGCGCACCCTCGAACATGCGATGCGGGTCGCGTTCGAGATGGTGGCGATCCTTGAAGGTGCCAGGTTCGCCCTCGTCGCCATTGATGGTCATCAGCCGGGGACCGGGATAGGAGCGGACGAAACCCCACTTCCTGCCCGTCGGGAACCCCGCGCCGCCGAGACCACGCAGGCCGGCGTCGGACATTTTGGCGATCAGGTCATCGGCGCTGATCTCGCCGCTCACGACGCGGCCAAGCAGCGCGTAGCCGCCATCGGCGCGATAGGCCTCAAGGTTGCGATAGGGCGGGATCGTCGGTGTCGTCCGGCCTTCGGACGCGGCTTCGGCCAGGTTTTCCGGCGTCGCGTGATCGATGGCGTTGCGGCCAACGAGCGCTGCGGGCGCGGCGGCGCAGCGGCCGATGCAGGGCGCGCGCACGACGCGGATCTTGGATGCATCGACCAGGCCGGTCAGTTTCCCGATCAGGTCCTCCGCGCCGGCCATCATGCAGGACACGGAATCGCAGACGCGGATCGTGATTCCGGCAGGCCTGGCCTCGCCTTCCTTCACGATGTCGAAATGATGATAGAAGCTTGCGACCTCGAAGATTTCCGCCTCGGGCAGCCGCATCTCCTCCGCCAGCGCCTTCAGGTGGCGCGCCTCCAGGCAGCCGAACCGGTCCTGGATCAGATGCAGATGCTCGATCAGCAGGTCACGGCTGCGCGGCCTTTTGGCGAGCAGGTCGCGCACTTCGCCAAGTGCCGCGTCGTCCAGCATCCGGCCCTTGGGCTGGGCCATTCTTTTCACATCGCGTGGCTGGAACGTCATGTAAACCTCGAGGCGAAGCCGCTGCGGCTGGCACAGCATGACAGCAGTTTACATTCGTTCCAAATCGAAAACGAGGAAGAGTTATTCCAGGTTATGGATCAATCATCTGTCTGACCGTATCCCAGATCGCGGATGCGGCCGCCGGTACGGGATCGGTTTCGCGCAATGCCAGGCCGACCGTGTGGCGCATGTCCGGATCGACCAGCCGCAAGACCATGACCTCCGGGCCAAGCGCGTCAGGCACGAACAACCCGGGGACGATCGTGGCCGCGTGGCTCGCCTCGACATGGCTGATGAGGGGTGTGAACGTGTTCGACACGATATTGACGCGTGGGCTTCGTCCCGCCTGACGGAACGCGGCTTCCAGCAGACGGCGATATTGCATCTCGGGCGAGAGCAGCGCCAGCGGCAGGGCAGCGGCCTCAGCCCAACCGATGGTCTCGCCGGTCAGGCCGATCGCCCGGTTGGCGATGAGGTGATAGCGCTCGGCGTAGAGTTTTTGCGTCCTGACCCCGGTGAGCGGCTCGGTTTCGAGATAGGTGATCGCGGCGTCGAGCGTGAAATCGTCGAGGCCGCGCTGGATGTCCTCGGAACTGAGCGAACGCAACGTGATTCCTAGTGCTTCGTGCCGGGCGCCGAGCGCAGCGGTCAGGCGCCCCGCCCAGGGCAACGCCGAGGGAATCACGCCGATGGTCGCAAGGCCGGTGAGCTTGCCCCTGACGGCCTGCGCCTCGGCATCGAGCGCGACCATGCCGGTCCGCACCGCCCGCGCCCAGGCCAGGATGCGCTGGCCTTCCGCCGTCAGCCCCTGAAAGCGGGTGCCTCGACGCACGAGGGGCAGTTGCAGCGCCGTTTCCAGCCGCTTGATCCGCGCCGAGAAGGCCGGCTGCGACAGGCCGAGGGACGCCGCCGCCCGGGCGAAGTGACGTTGCTCGGCCAGCGCCACGAAGGCCTGAACGTCCCTGAGATCCATGCCGGCCGCCCTTTTGCGCGCGACGTCGCTAAGCCGCGTAAGACAGCTAAGCGCCCCTACGTCGTCAATTCAATCGGACGCTTGCGTCCGGTCCCGTCGATCGCTCGGTCGGAACCTTGTCGATGGACCGTCAGGCGGCCCTGACCCGCGCCGCGAAACCGTTCATGCGGTCACGCAGTTCGCTCGCCTGGGAGGCAAGCTCGCGGGCGGTGCCGAGCAATTGCTGCGCGGCGGCGTTAGTCGCTTGCGTCGCGTCCGAGACGCCGATGAGATTGCGCGAGACATTGTCCGTGCCGTGCGCGGCCTCCTGGACATTCTTCGAGATTTCGGCGGTAGCGACCGCCTGTTCCTCTACAGCAGAGGCGATGGCGACGCCGTTGTCGCGAACCCGGACCACCGTATCGCCGATCGATTGCAGCGCCCGGCCGACATTGCGCATAGCCTCCTGCATGCCGGCGATCTGTGCGCCGATATCCTGCGTCGCCTGCGCCGTTTGCTGGGCGAGCGTCTTGACCTCCGCCGCCACCACCGCGAAACCGCGGCCGGAATCGCCGGCTCGTGCCGCCTCGATCGTGGCGTTGAGAGCCAGCAGGTTGGTTTGCGCGGCGATGCTGGTGATGATTTCGATGATGCTGCCGATGCGCTCCGCAGCCTGCGAGAGGTTGGCGAAATGCGCGGCCGTGGTGCCCGCCTCCGCGACCGCGTTCTCGGCGATGGAACTCGAAGCGCTGATCTGGCTGGTGATCTCGGCGATGGATTGCGAGAGCTGGTCACTCGCCGAGGCAACGGCCTGGACGCTGACGGCGGCCTCGGTCGTCGACGCGGCGATGGCCGATGTCATGTCGACCGCGGTGCCGGCGGTCGCGGTCAGGGACTGGGCGGCCGAGTCCATCTGCGTGGAAGCGGAGGCGACAATCTCGACGACGCCGCCCACCGCCTGCTGGAAGGAGGCGATCGCTTCCTCCAGGATGGCGCTGCGCTCGGCCTGCGTGCGGTGCAGTTCAAACGCTTCCTGCTCAAGGCGCTGGCGCTCGCCGGCATTGGTCTTGAACACTTCCACGGCGGCGGCGATGGTGCCGATTTCGTCGCGCCGGCCAAGCGCCGGAATCTCGACCCGCGTGTCACCGGTCGCGAGCTTCTGTATGGCGCCCGTCAGCGACGAGACCGGACCGGAGATCGCGCGCGAGACGTAGAGCATGCTGGCAATGACAGCCGACGCGACGAGGCCGGCAAGCGCAAGGGCGAGGGTAAAGGCGAAGCTGGCCTTCTCGGCGCTTTGTCCGAACAGGTCGGCGGCGCGCTTTTCGTACCTATCGGCCAGCATCTTGATCGATGTGTTGAATGCGGTACGGGTGGCGCGATTGGCCTCGTTGTCGCCGATCACGCGGGCGGCCTGGTTGCCGCTGGCGCGGCCGGCAGCGACCAGTTCGCGCCGCAGCGTGTCGAAGGTCCGGTAATGGCCCAGAAACGTCTCGAACTCGGCCTTGTCGTCCTCCGTGACCGCCTCGGCCCAGACCTTGACCGTGGTGCCAAGATTGCCGAGCTGGCTTTCGAGGTTCTTGGCGAAGCGTTCCAGGGCGTCGGCCTTGTCCGACATGTAGACGCCGCGCGATTCCATGACCACGGCATAGACCTGGCCGTTGATGCGCTCGATCAGCGCGGTCTTGGTTCTCAACTGGTCGATCTCGCTCGCGATCTGCCGCGCTGAGGTGATCGACCAGATCATGCCGGCGGCGAGCACCAGGACGGCGACGCCGATGGCCGAGAGCACAAGGTAAAGGCGCGTGATGAGCGAAATGCCGGTGCGGGTCATTCGTAAACCTTCAAGTGAAGCACAAGTGAAATTGACGTTTCGAGTTTTCGCTCAATTGCCTAAATTTCGTTTAATCCAGGTTGCATCGGGTTGTGGGCGCCAGCGGCCCCTGCCGATCGCGTTCCGGCGATGGGCGACCTCAGCAAATGTGATGAGACTCAAGCAGCGCGGGGCCTTAGCTTCACGGCCGGACGACATCGGTTCATGGATGTCGGGGCGCGGTCATATTGAGGGGACGAATCATGGTCGCTCGGCACCAAATCTCGCAAATCTTGCTGGCGGTGGGCGTGACCCTTGCCATGACCCTTTCCGTGAACTTTGGCATTGGCGGCGGCGCGTTCGGTCAGACTTTGCCGGAACACCGGGTCCTGAGGATCGTGCCCTTCGCCGATCTGCCGGGCATCGATCCGATCAACACCACGGCAGGAAACGTCCAAAGCCATGCGATGCATGTCTACGATTTCCTGTTCGGCCGCGACGACGCGCAGAACGTCAGGCCGCAGATGGTCGACACCTGGTCGGTCAGTAACGACGGCCTGACCTGGCGCTTCAAGCTGCGGGACGGCCTCGCTTTCCATGACGGTGCGCCTGTCACCAGCGAGGACGTGATCCAGTCGCTGAAACGCTGGGGCGCGCGCGATCCTTATGGGCGGCAACTCGTGGCGCTGACCGTCTCCATGACGGCTGACGATGCGCGGGGCTTCACCTGGGTGTTGAGCCAGCCCTATGCGCTGATGCTGGAAGCGTTGTCGAAATCCACCAGCAACGCGCCGGCGATCATGCCAAAGCGCATCGCCGAGACGGACCCGAACCGCAACATCACCGACGCCACCGGCTCCGGCCCGTTCAAGTTCGTCGCTTCCGAGTGGGTGCCGGGTGCGCGCGTCGTCTATGCGCGCAACGAGGCCTATGTGCCGCGTGCCGAGCCTGCCAGCGGCACGGCGGGGGGCAAGATCGCCAAGGTCGACCGAATCGAATGGCTGATCATCGCCGACGCGCAGTCGCAGGTGGCGGCGCTGACCAAGGGCGAGGTTGATTTTCTCGAAAACCCGCCGACGGATCTGCATCCGCTGCTGAAGCAGCGCGGCCAGGTGCTGACCACCACCAACACGCTCGGCTTCCAGGGCATGATGCGGATGAACCATCTGCATCCGCCCTTCGACGACGTGCGGGCACGGCGCGCCCTGCTCTATCTGGTCGATCAGGAAAGCTATCTCGGCGTGATGTTCGGCGATCCGGAATTCTTCCGCGTCTGCCGCGCCTTCTTCGTCTGCGGTGCGCCCTTCGCCAGCGATGCGGGCGCCGAGCCAACATTCGGCAAGGACAAGGCGAAGGCCAAGGCCCTGTTCGCGGAAGCCGGCTACAAGGGCGAGCCGCTCGTTATTCTTCACCCCACCGACATCCAGTTCCTGTCGGCGGCGACGCAATATCTGGCGCAGGACCTGCGCTCCATCGGCGTCAATGTCGATTTGCAGACGATGGATTTCGCCACCATGTCGCAGCGGCGCGGCAGCCGCAAACCGCCCGCCGAGGGCGGCTGGCATCTTGGCCTCACCTGGTGGAACGGCATCGGCTCATCGGACCCCGTCGGCAACGTGCCGATGCAGGCAAGCTGCGACAAGGCCTGGCCCGGCTGGCCCTGCGACGCCGCGCATCAGGCGCTGATCGACGCCTTCAGCCGCAGCCGCACCGCCGAGGAGCGCAAGGCGCTGGCGGTCAAGGTGCAGGAAAGCGCCTACGCTATGGTGCCCTACGTGCCCTTCGGCCAATGGTTCCAGCCCGTCGCGCATTCGCCGCGCCTCAAGGGCCTGCTGGCGGTGCCGGGGGTAATGGCGTTCTGGAATGTGGAGAAGACGGGGAAGTGAGAAAGCGCAACTTACCCTCAGCCATGGCGGCGCGAGGCGACATAGGCCTTGAGGACACTCTGCATCCGCGTCAGATGGCCCTTGCCCTTGGCCTGGGTATAGAAAAAATCGAAGACATCCGGGTCGAGTTTCAGATGAACCGAACGTGGTTTTTTTGGCTCCACGATCGTCGCCCTGGCCCAGAATTCAGGGCCGAGGGATTCGCCCTCAGGTGCGTTCGGATCGTGAAAAAGCTCACCTTTTTCCCGCATCGTCCTGAGCTGCGCGAGCGATGCCCGCTTCATGGTATGATCGTTCATCACGCCCTCCTTTCCAGGCTGTGATCAGCCGTGTCGTGTCACCACGCTCCGTATGCACGACGACGAAACATTCCTCGTCGATGAGGCCCACTGATATCAGCCTGACTTCGCCATAATCAGCGCGATCATCAATTCTGGTCAGAACCGGTCCGTCAAAAATCAGAGCCGCGTAGACAATATCAACGCTGTGCTTTTCAATAATGGCTTGTCGCTTATTTTCATCCCATTCAAAATTCCTCAAAGAATCCTTCCCTCAGGGGACCTCCAATCAACATAAAATCGTTGCAAGATATCTTATTTGAAAAAGTGTACACCATGATGTTCACTTTATCAATCGTGACCTTATGACCGATCATCGACCATCTATCATCCCTTGCGCGATCACAGGCCGATGCAGACCATGCTTCGTGCTCGTTTTTGGGCTTGATACGGGGTGACCGTGGCAACGTTCAAGCAATTGATAATACGAAGAGAAAGTCTCCAGCTATTCCCTCGCGGCAAAGGGATAAAAGGCTGATTTACGCCGAAAGCCGAGCCGCCAAGGCCTTTGCCACACCGTCCGGATCAGCCCGGATCACCTTGAGATAGGCCCGCGCCGGTGCGTCCGGCTCGCTGCGCCCCTGCTCCCAATCACGCAAGGTGCCGAGCGGGATCTGATAGCGGGCGGCGAAGTCTTCCTGTGTCAAGCCAAAGGCGCGACGCATGATCCGGACTTGCGGGACACGCTTCATCCGCGCCAAATCATCATCGGTGAGCGGGCGGTCGGAGATTGCGTCGAGTTCAAATTGCGTTTTTGGCTTAGAATATCTTCTGCGCTTCATCACCTGCGCCACCATACTGGTAGGCCACGTTTAATGACATATACATCAAGACCGACGAGCAGACCGAGCTTAGATTTTCGAAAGCTGAATTTCGGCAACCTTAATGCTAACTCCGAAACGTTTGGCTACTTCGGCGGGTGTCATGCTTTTCGACAACATTCCCAATGGAACCAAAAAATGGCCGGCAAAGATATCTGCTTCGCGTTCTCGCTGTCGATATGCAGCGATCTCATAAGCTCGCCGATCTGTATTCCGATTCAAAATACCTTTATGCCGCAGCAAGGCGTGGGCTATTTCGTGTACAACAGTAAAACGTGCGCGGGCCTCATTCCTTTGCATGGCAACAAATGTGCTCTCGGCTAATCGCAAAAGCTTCCTTGATGAGTCGTACTGAGCTTCGTTTCCTTCCATTTCTTCGTCAGCAACACGCAAATAATCAAACTCGCTGTATTTTTCCTTCATTTTAACGATAAGGGTCATCATATCGGGCCGATTTTGCTCGCTGAATTGAAACGAACGTCGAGCTGCATCAGCTAAGGCTGCGATAGATCGTTCCGTTAGCATTTTAGCCTCCTGGCAATGATTGAACGTTACTACCGCAACGCCATCACCTCAACTACACCCAGTCGTCCCGCCACACGTATCGCACTTCAAACACGTCCCGTTCCGCACGAGCGTGAAATTCCCGCATTCGCCGCATGAATCCCCGACATAGCCTTTCATCAGGGCTTCCGTGCGCTTGTCCATTTCGGGGCGTGCGGCCGGGGGTGCGAAGCCGAGTTTCGCCATGTCGGCCTCGCCCACGGGTTCGGGCTCGGCTTTCAGGGCGGTCGCGCCCGCGAAAGCGTAGAGCTGGGCGCTGCCAGCCGTGACCTGAGCGCTGCCGCCTGCCGTGGTCGGCGATGCGCCGCCCGTCGGCACCGAGACGAGGTTGGTCGCCCGGCCGCGCACGAAGCCCTTCGAGACGATCTGCTGCGAGGCGGTGACGGAGGTGTCGACCTTGCCCTGGCTTTCGCCGCCGCCGATCACGTCGAAGCCGATCTCGCTCGGGTCGACATGGGCGAGATCGTTGCGTCCGAGATAGGACACGGCGAGTTCGCGGAAGACGTAGTCGAGGATCGAGGTGGCGTTCTTGATTGTGTCGTTGCCCTGCACATAGCCCGCCGGCTCGAAGCGGGTGAAGGTGAAGGCGTCGACATATTCCTCCAGCGGCACGCCATATTGCAGGCCGAGCGACACGGCGATGGCGAAGTTGTTCATCATCGCCCGGAAGGCCGCGCCCTCCTTGTGCATGTCGATGAAGATCTCGCCGAGACGCCCGTCATTGTATTCGCCGGTGCGCAGGTAAACCTTGTGGCCGCCGACGACCGCCTTCTGGGTGTAGCCCTTGCGGCGCGCATTGAGTTTTTCGCGCTCGCGCACTTTTTCGATGCGTTCCACCACACGCTCGACGATGCGCTCCGAGAGGGCCGCGGCCTTGGCGGCGTTGGGCAGTTGCGTCAGGGCTTCGGCCGCATCCTCGGCGTCGTCGTCCTCGTCGGCGATCAGGGCCGAGTTCAGCGGCTGGCTGAGCTTGGAACCGTCGCGATAGAGGGCGTTGGCCTTCAGCGCGAGGCGCCAGGAGAGCATGTAGGCGCTCTTGCAATCCTCGACGGTGGCATCGTTGGGCATGTTGATGGTCTTGGAGATGGCGCCCGAGATGAAGGGCTGCGCCGCCGCCATCATGCGGATATGGCTGTCGACCGAGAGATAGCGCTTGCCGATGCGCCCGCAGGGGTTGGCGCAATCGAAGACCTTGTAATGCTCAAGTTTCAGGAACGGTGCGCCCTCCAGCGTCATCGCCCCGCAGACATGGATATTGGCGGCCTCGATCTCGGCCTTGGAGAAGCCGAGGAAGGCGAGCAGTTCGAAGCTGACGTCGTTGAGCTTCTCGGCCGGAACCTTCAGGGTCTGGACGAGGAAATCCTCGCCAAGCGACCATTTGTTGAAGACGAACTTGATGTCGAAGGCCGATTTCAGGCCCTTTTCCACCGCCTCGATCTTCTCGGGCGTGAAGCCCTTGGCCTTGAGCGAGCCGTGGTTGATCGCCGGCGCCTGCGCCAGCGTGCCGTGGCCAAGCGCATAGGCCTCGATCTCGGCGATCTGCGCCTCGCCGTAGCCGAGCGCGCGGAGCGCATCCGGCACGGCGTTGTTGATGATCTTGAAGTAGCCGCCCCCGGCAAGCTTCTTGAACTTCACCAGCGCGAAGTCGGGCTCGATGCCGGTGGTGTCGCAGTCCATCACCAGGCCGATCGTGCCGGTGGGGGCGATCACCGTCGCCTGCGCGTTGCGGAAGCCGTGCTGCTGCCCAAGCGCCAGCGCCTGTTCCCAGGTGGCGGCGGCACGGGCCGAAAGCCCCTGCCCGGTCGCGCCCAGGGTTGCCAGTGTCGCATGGTCGAGCGGCACGGGGTTGACCGACAGGCCCTCATAGCCCTGCCGCTCGCCTTTGGCCGCGCGGGTGTGGTTGCGGATGACGCGCAGCATCGAGGCGGCGTTCTTCGCGTAGCCCGGGAAGGGCCCGAGTTCGCCGGCCATCTCGGCCGATGTCGCATAGGACACGCCGGTCATGACGGCGGTGAGGCCGCCGCACAGCGCCCTGCCCTCGTCGGAATCGTAGCCGAGGCCCATGCTCATCAGCAGGCCGCCAATATTGGCGTAGCCGAGGCCGAGCGTGCGGTATTCGTAGGAAAGCTGGGCGATTTCCTTTGACGGGAACTGCGCCATCATCACCGAGATTTCCAGCACGACGGTCCAGAGCCGGCAGAGATGCTCATACGCGGCGATATCGAAGCTCAGCGTCTCCCGGTCGTAGAACTGGAGCAGGTTGGCCGAGGCGAGATTGCAGGCGGTGTCGTCGAGGAACATGTATTCCGAGCACGGGTTCGAGGCGCGGATACGCCCCGAAGCCGGGCAGGTGTGCCAGTCGTTCATCGTCGAGTTGTAGTGCAGGCCAGGATCGGCGGACGCCCAGGCGGCGTAGCCGATCTTTTCCCAGAGGTCGCGGGCCTTCAGCGTCTTGTGGACCTTGCCGTCGGTGCGGCGGATCAGGTTCCAGTTGCTGTCATTCTCGACGGCGCGCAGGAATTCGTCCGTGAGCGAGACCGAGTTGTTCGAGTTCTGGCCGGCGACCGTGAGATAGGCTTCCGAATCCCAGTCGAGATCGTAGGTGTCGAACGAGATGTCCGTGTAGCCTTGGCGGGCGAACTGGATCACGCGCTTGATGTAATTGTCCGGCACCATCGCGCGGCGGGCGAGCTTGATCTCCTTCTTCAGCACCGGGTTGCTCTCCGGATCGAAGCAGGAATCCTTGTCACCCTCGCAGTTGATGCAGGCCTTCATCACGGCCTTCATGTGCTTCTGCACGACCTTGGAACCGGTGACGAGGGCGGCGACCTTCTGCTCCTCCTTCACCTTCCAGTCGATATAGGTCTCGATATCGGGGTGATCGGCATCTACGACCACCATCTTCGCGGCGCGGCGCGTGGTGCCGCCCGACTTGATCGCGCCGGCAGCCCGGTCGCCGATCTTGAGGAACGACATCAGACCGCTCGAGCGACCGCCGCCGGCGAGCTTCTCGCCCTCGCCCCGTAGCGCCGAGAAGTTGGAGCCCGTGCCGGAGCCGTATTTGAACAGGCGCGCCTCTCGGACCCAGAGGTCCATGATGCCGCCCTCGTTGACGAGATCGTCGGCGACACCCTGGATGAAGCAGGCATGGGGCTGCGGATGCTCGTAGGAGGTCTTCGAGCGGGTCAGCTTGCCGGTCTTGTGGTCGACATAGAAATGGCCCTGGCTCGGCCCGTCGATGCCATAGGCCCAATGCAGACCGGTGTTGAACCATTGCGGCGAATTGGGCGCCACCATCTGCTTGGCGAGCATGAAGCGCAGTTCGTCATAGAACGCCTGCGCGTCGTCCTCGCTGGTGAAATAGCCGCCCTTCCAGCCCCAGTAGGTCCAGCAGCCGGCAAGCCGGTCAAACACCTGCTTCGACGAATGCTCGGAGCCGTAGCGCTCCTTCTCGGGCATAGCGGCAAGGGCGGCCTCGTCGGCGACACTGCGCCAGAGGAACGAGGGAACGTCGTTCTCCTCGACCTTCTTCAGGCGCGCCGGAACGCCGGC
>JAESGE010000205.1_pt1 | contig 28377 bp, 23 predicted proteins | sample 9269601 | NCBI WGS metagenome assembly JAESGE01 (sample SAMN14515569, study PRJNA621662) | algae metagenome | isolation source: Tolypothrix brevis GSE-NOS-MK-07-07A and co-occurring heterotrophs from wet... | place: USA: Grand Staircase Escalante National Monument, Utah | collected 2006-04-16
CATCGGGCAAGATGCTCCAGCTCTGCTCGTTGTCGATCATGTTGGCGGTCATCACCTGGTCCAGCACCTGCTGATGCACGGTCGGGTTGAGGATCGGCAGCATCGCCTCGACGCGTCGGTCGAGGTTGCGCGGCATCAGGTCGGCGGAGGAGATGTACACCTTCGCCTTGGCGCTTGGCAGGCCGTGGCCGGCACCGAAGCAGTAGATGCGGGAATGCTCGAGAAACCGCCCGACGATGGACTTCGCCCGGATGTTTTCGGACAGGCCCGGGACGCCGGGACGTAGGCAGCAGATACCGCGCACCACGAGATCGATCTGCACGCCGGCCTCGCTGGCGTCGTAAAGCGCGTCGATGATGACGGGATCGACCAACGAATTGCACTTCAGCCAGATCGCGGCCTTTTTGCCGGCGCGGGCAAAATCCGCCTCCTCGGTGATGTGATCGAGCAGGCGCTGCTTGAGCGAGAACGGCGATACCGACATCCGCTCCAGATCGACCGGCTCGGCGTAGCCGGTGATGAAGTTGAACACCCGCGCGACATCCCGCGCGATTACCGGATCGGCCGAGAAGAACGACAGGTCGGTGTAGATCCGCGCCGTGATCGGGTGGTAGTTGCCGGTGCCGACATGGCAATAGCTCACCAGCGAGCCGCCCTCGCGCCGCACGACCATCGACAGCTTGGCGTGGGTCTTCAGCTCCAGGAATCCGTAAACCACCTGCACGCCGGCCCGTTCCAGGTCGCGGGCCCAGCGGATATTGGCCTCCTCGTCGAAGCGCGCCTTGAGTTCCACCAGCGCGGTGACGGACTTGCCGGCTTCCGCCGCTTCGGCGAGGGCCTTGACGATCGGCGAGTTCGACGAGGTGCGATAAAGCGTCTGCTTGATGGCGACGACATTGGGATCGCGCGCGGCCTGCTGGAGGAACTGCACCACGGCATCGAAGGATTCGTAAGGATGATGGACGACGAGGTCCTTCTGGCGGATCGCCGCGAAACAATCGCCGCCATGCTCGCGGATGCGCTCGGGGAAGCGGGGATTGTAGGGCTCGAACTTCAGGTCCGGCCGGTCGACCGCCACCAGTTGCGACAACTCGTTGATGCCGATCAGGCCCTGGATATCGACGATCTCGTCGGCATCGACCTTGAGTTCGCGCACGATCATGTCGCGCAGATGGGTCGGCATATGCGCGTCGAGTTCGAGGCGGATGGCGACGCCGCGACGGCGCTGCTTCAGCATCGTTTCGAAGACGCGCACCAGATCCTCGGCCTCCTCCTCGATATCGAGGTCGGTGTCGCGGATCACTCGGAAACAGCCCGAGCCCTTCACGGTGTAGCCGGGAAAGAGCTTGTTGATGAACAGGGCCACGGCCGCTTCCAGCAGGATGAAGCGATGCACGCCGTCGCGTTGCAGGTCGGGAATGGCGATGAAGCGGTCGACCTTGCCGGGCACGCGGATCAGCGCGTTGAGCGGCCGCGCGTCGCTGGTCCGTTCGAGGTCGAAGGCCAGCGTGAAACCGAGATTGGGAATGAACGGAAAGGGATGCGCCGGATCGATCGCAAGCGGAGTCAGCACGGGGAAGACGTAGTTCAGGAAATGATCCTCGAGCCACATGCGCTGGCCGCGCGTCACGTCGCCGCCCTCGACCAACACCACGTCGCTCGCCGCGAGGTCGGCGCGCAGGTCGAGCCAGCGGGCCTGCTGGTCCGCGGCGAGCGCCTGCACGCCCTCGCCGATCAGGGCGAGCTGTTCGGCCTGGTTCAGCCCGTCCTGGCTCATCGTGACGACGCCGGCCTTGAGCTGCTCGCGCAGGCCCGAGACGCGCACCATGAAGAACTCATCGAGATTGGCGCCCGAAATCGACAGGAATCGCAATTGCTCCAGCAGCGGGTGGTTGCGGTTCGAGGCCTCCTCCATCACGCGGCGGTTGAATTGCAGCCAGGACAATTCGCGGTTGACGAAGCGGGCCGGCGACTGACGGAGCGCGACCTGCACCTCCATCGGGCTGCGCGGTCGGGCCTGAAGCACATCCTGAGCCGAGGGTGTCTCCTGCGCGACGAGCTGGTCCGAAAGCGGCTGGGCCACGGCCTGTTGCACGACTGCCTGGGTTGTCACGATTGCATCTCCGCCTGCGGTCCATCTTCGGGACATCCCGAGCCTGGAAAACATCCCGAGCGTTGAAGACATGCGATCGTGACGTTCGCGTGACAAAAAGGAAAGGCCCTCAAGTGCCTGCCGCCGCGACGCTCGACTCGCTCAGCAATTCCGAGACCATCGCCCGCGTAACACGCCGGCCGCGCTCGAGCGCCATGCGGTCCAGGGTCTCGACGGTGTGCCGCGCGGCGGCGAAGGAGCGCTCCATCCGCAGCAGCAGGCTTTCGACGACGCTGGTATCCACCACAAGCTGGCGGTCGAGGAAATGCTTCACCAGCACCGCCCGCAGCAGCGCGTCGTCGGGCGGGTCGATCTGCGCGACGGTCGCGAGCCGCAGCCGCGAGAGCAGGTCGCGGGTCGCGAGGCCCCAGGAATCGGGCCTGGTACGGGCGGTCAGCAGCATGTGGCCCCGCCGCGCCTGAACGGCGTTGATCAGGTGAAACAGGGCCGCCTCGTCGCGCTGAGTGCTGTCGCAATCCTCGATGACCAAGGCGCCGCTGGAGCCGAGATGGGCGACACGGTCGCCCGTCACCTCGGCGGCCGTCACCCGCCAGGCATGGGCGCGCGTCGCCCAGATCGCCGCGAGATGGGTCTTGCCGCAGCCTTCCGGCCCGCAGATCAGGACGGTCGACCCGCCCCATTCAGGCCAGCTTTCGACCAGTCCGTAGGCAAGTTCGTTCGAGGCGCCGACGAGAAAGTCCTCGACGCCGTGGCGCGGATCGACGGGAAGCGCCAGCGCGAGCTGTCGCGGTCGATCCTGTTGCAGGTTGCCCTCAGGCATTGTTTTCGTTCGACGGATCATAGGACGGTTGCAGATTGTCCACGTGCGGCGTGCCGCGATAGAGCGGACTGGCGAGATATTGGCGCAGGGCGAAGCGTGCAAGGACGCCAACGATCGCCGCCAGCGGCACAGCGACCAGCAGGCCGACGAAGCCGAACAGGGAGCCGAAGGCGAGCAGCGCGAACATCAGCCAGACCGGATGCAGGCCCACCGCGTCGCCGACGAATTTCGGCTGGATGATATTGCCCTCCAGGAACTGCCCGGTGGCGAAGATCGCGAGGGCGGCCAGCGGCATGATCCACTCCGGCCAGAACTGCACCACAGCAACGCCGACCGACAGCACCAGTCCGGTCAGCGAGCCGACATAGGGGATGAAGCTGAGGAAGCCGCTGGTCAGTCCGATCAGCACGCCGAAATTCAGCCCGATCAGGCTGAGGCCGACGGCGTAGAACAATCCGAGCAGCAAACAGACGATGGCTTGGCCGCGGATAAAGCCGGCGATGGCCCGGTCCATCTCGCTGGCGAGTTCGCGGATGGTGGGGCGCTGGGCCAGCGGCAGCCAGGAATCGACCTTGGCGATCATGTCGTCCCAATCGACGAGCAGGTAGAACGTGACCACCGGCGTGATCACCAGCAGCGCGAAGACGCTGACGACCGCCTGCCCGCCGGACCAGATCGAACCGACCAGCTTGCCGACCCATCCGGCGCCCTCGGTGACGATCGTGCCGAGCGAATTCTCGGCCTCGGTGGCGATCTGGCTGCCGCCCAGCCGCTCGAAGATCGGACGCCCCTGCTCAGCGACGAGCTGCTGAAGCCGGTCCACATAACCCGGCAGCTTGCCGCTGAAGGACACGACCTGATTGATGAGGATCGGCAGGCCCAGGACGAGCAGCAGCGCGAAGCCGAGCACGAACAGCACGAGGATGATGATCGTCGCGAACAGCCGGCTGAAGCCCGCGCGCTGAAGCCGGTCCGCCAACGGATCGAGCAGATAGGCCAGCACGATGCCGGCGACGAAGGGCAGCAGCACGTTGCTGAACACGAATAGCAGCAGCACGACCGCGGCGGCGGCCAGGATCCAGAAACTGATCTGTCGTTGCAGGGTCACGGGGCTTGCACCTTCCAGCGCGGATTTGGGACCGTCGCGCGGTGATAAGGCCGTGTCATGACGGATGGGGCGGATCGATGACGCATGGCGCTCATTCGGACATGTGCCTGAACCAGAGCGCGAGATAGGCGCCCATCGAAGCGAGCGTCAGCGTGGCGACACCGACCTGCGCCACCTCGAACGCCGGCCCGCCCGCGTAATCGAACCCGCGCGCGCCAAGCACCAGCGCCGCAAAGGCGATCTGCGCGCCGGTGTTGAGCTTGCTGACGATGATCGGCGCGATCTCCACCGGCTTGTCCATCACCCAGGAGATGATCACCGCCGAGACGATCATGATGTCGCGCGCCACGACCAGGATCGTCAGCCAGGCGGGAATGACGTTGGTGATCGCCAGGGCGACATAGATCGAGACGATCAGCGCCTTGTCGGCCAGGGGATCGAGATAGGCACCGAGTTCGCTCTTCATGTTGAAGCGCCGCGCGATGGCGCCGTCCACCGCGTCGGAAATGCCGGCGACGACGAACAGCACGAACGCGGTCTGCAACCGCCCCTGCACGATCATGAGAACGACAAGCGGCACCAGCATCAGGCGCAGGATCGTGATGAGATTGGGGAGGGTCATACGATCCGAGGCGGGTGCGGCGTCAGCGATTTGGGCCAATTCGCCGCAACCTTAGCCCAGACGACGGCCGAGCGCGACGGATTTCCGGGAACAGCCCAACTCGCTGTCATTCCGGGGCCGCTTCAGCGGCGCCCGGAACCCATCGCCACCACACGTGCACAATAACGCAAACCTCTCTCCGTCATTGCGAGCGGAGCGAAGCAATCCAGAGGGTGCGCGCCAAAAGACTGGATTGCTTCGCTCCGCTCGCAAAGACGGTGGTGGTTCTGCAAAGGCGGTGGTTATGGGTTCCGGGCTCATGGCAATGCCATGCCCCGGAATGACAACCGACGCGGCCCAGAATCAGCCCCATCATCAGCCCCCGATGCCCTTGCCTCGGACACGCGGGCCTTCTATCGCTCGGCGCGGCAATCGGAGTGATCCCGCATGAGCAACGAAACCGGCCAGCAGCCCGGCAACGGCCTGACCTACGCGCAGGCGGGCGTCGATATCGATGCCGGCAATGCCATGGTCGACACCATCAAGCCGCTGGTGCGCTCGACCAGGCGTCCCGGCGCGGATGCCGAGATTGGCGGCTTCGGCGGGCTGTTCGACCTGAAGGCCGCGGGCTTCACCGACCCCATCCTGGTCGCCGCCAATGACGGCGTCGGCACCAAGGTCAAGATCGCCATCGAGACCGGCATCCATGACACGATCGGCATCGACCTTGTCGCCATGTGCGTCAACGACCTGATCGTCCAGGGCGCCGAGCCGCTGTTCTTTTTGGATTATTTCGCCACGGCCAAGCTGACGCCCGAGGTCGGCGTCGCGATCGTCAAGGGTATCGCCCAAGGCTGCCGCGAATCCGGATGCGCGCTGATCGGCGGCGAAACGGCGGAAATGCCGGGGCTTTATGCGCATGGCGATTACGATCTCGCGGGCTTTGCCGTCGGCGCGGCCGAGCGCGGCACGCTGCTGCCGCGCGATGTCGCTTCCGGCGATGTCGTGTTCGGGCTGGCCTCTTCCGGCGTCCATTCCAACGGCTTCTCGCTGGTGCGCCGCATCGTCGACGTATCGGGCCTGGCGTGGGACGCGCCCTGCCCCTTTTCCGGGGGCGAGACGCTGGCACAGGCGCTGCTCACGCCCACGAAGCTCTATGTCAGGCCGCTGCTCGCCGCGCTGAGGGCGACGGATGGCATCCGCGCGCTCGCCCACATCACCGGCGGCGGCTTTCCCGACAACATCCCGCGCGTCCTGCCGGATGGGCTTGGCGTGACGCTCGACCTTTCTCAGATCGCGCCGATGCCCGTCTTCGGCTGGCTGGCGAAAACCGGCGGCGTCGAAATGCGCGAGATGCTGCGCACTTTCAATTGCGGGATCGGCATGATCGTGGTGGCCGAGGCCGCAAAGGCGGATGAGGTGGCCAATGCCCTCCGCGAGGCGGGCGAGGCACCAGTGCGTCTCGGCGTTCTCGCGTCGATAAAGACTGACGAGGCCGTGACTTACGCCGGTTCGCTTCGATGGTGATTCAGCCGTGAGCGGCCGCAGAAGGCGCGTCGCCGTCCTGATTTCGGGCGGCGGCTCCAACATGATGGCGCTGGCCCAGGCCGCGCGGGCCGCCGATTATCCCGCCGAGATCGCGCTGGTCCTGTCGAACGTTCCCGAGGCCGGCGGTCTGGCGAAGGCGCGCGCCGAGGGCCTGGCCACCGCGACGATCGATCACCGCGCCTATGGCCCGGATCGCGAGGCCTTCGAGCGCGAGATCGACGCGCGGCTGCGGATCGACCAGATCGAACTGGTGGCGCTCGCCGGCTTCATGCGGATCATGACGCCGTGGTTCGTGACGCGCTGGACGGGCCGGATGATCAACATCCACCCATCCCTGCTGCCGGCCTACAAGGGCACGCATACCCATGCAAGGGCGCTGGCCGACAAGGCCACGGAACATGGCTGCACGGTGCATTTCGTCGTGCCGGAACTGGATTCAGGGCCGGTGATCGCCCAGGCGCGCGTTCCGGTGCTGGCCGACGACACGCCCGAGACCCTGGCCGCGCGCGTGCTCGCCGAGGAACACAGGCTCTATCCGGCGGCGCTTCGCAGCGTTGCGGCCGGCAACATCACGCTCGTCGAGGGGAACGTCCTCGGCCGGCACTGATCGCGAGGGTCTCGCAATCGGAGCTCAGGGGCGCTTGAGGCCGCATTTGTCGATGAAGCCCAGCGCCTTCTCCCGCGCCGAGTCATTGAAATAGCCCGTGGCGCGGAAAGCCTCGATCTCGTCCTTGTTCATCGCCCGGATCGTGCCGCGGGCATAACAGGCGCAAGGGCCGGCGACTTCGCCCGAAGTGGTCGAGGCGAGGCGGGCTTGCGTGATCTCGCAGGCGTCCTGCGCCCGCTTCTGAATCTCGCGCGGGGTGAGGTTGCGCGCGGTGGGATCGGGCGGAGGCAAGGCCGCCGATCCCGCTGCCGCAAAAGCAGCCGACATACTCAAGGCCGTCGCCAGGACAGCCACCACGCATCTCATCATATCGATTCCCCAACCGTTTGACGCATCTTCGCGATGGTGGTCGATGCGTCAAGGGTGGCCGGTCGCGACATGGCGAAAGTTCGCGGCCTTCCCCCGTTGTCATTCCGGGGCCGCGCGAGCGGATCCCGGAACCCATAAACACCGCTTATGCTGGATGAGTGACATTCTCACCGTCATTGCGAGCGGAGCGAAGCAATCCACAGGATGCGCTCCCGAAGGCTGGATTGCTTCGCTCCGCTCGCAATGACGGTGGTGGTTCTGCAAGAGCGGTGTGTATGGGTTCCGGGTTCATCGCCAAGGCGATGCCCCGGAATGACAAGGGCCGGTGCGGTTCCCCTGAAGGGTGCCGCCCTCACGCCGCCCGCACCCAGACCTTCACATCGTGGAAGGCGGCGCCGCCATAGGGGGCGACGGCGTCGGCGCCGGTCAGCGTGTTGATGCCGCGCCCGCCGGCATGGGCCTTATTCGGCCAGATGCCCTCGGCGATGACGACGCCGCGCTGCACGCCGTCGAACAGGCGCGCCGCCAGCCTCACCTCGCCACGCTCGTTGCCGATGACGACCGCGTCACCGTCGACGATCCCGAGCGTACCCGCGTCGTCTGGATGAATCATCAGTGTCGGCTGACCCTCCTTCGCCCGCGACGTCTTGGTCTCGGTGAAGGTTGAATTGAGGAAATGCCGGGCCGGACTGGTCGCGAGGCGGAAGGGGTGCGCGTCATCGGCTTTTTCGATCACATCCCAATGGTCGGGAAAGGACGGCATTCTGGCCCAGGGCCCCATTGGCCCGGCATTGGCGTTCGGCACTGAGGTCCAGTCCGGCTTGAAGCGGAATTTGCCGTCGCGATAGGCGAACCCGTCGAGGTAATGCGCCGCGCGAAACGAGGGCTGAACGTCGATCCAGCTTTGCGCGGTCAGGTTGTCGAGCGTGCCATGCCCCGATGCGTCGAGCGTCCAGTCGACGATCTCGCGCGGCGTCATGTCGAAGCCGCGATGCACGGCGCCGAGCCGGGGCGCCAGCGCGCACAGGAGATCGTGGTTCGAGCGGCACTCGCCCGGCGGCTCGATCAGCTTGCCGCCCCACATCACATGGCTGTGGCCGCCGCCCTGATAGAGATCGTCATGCTCCATGAACTGCGTGGCGGGGAGCACGATGTCGGCCATCAGCGCCGTTTCGGTCATGAACTGCTCGTGGACCACGGTGAACAGGTCTTCGCGGGCGAAACCGCGTTTCACCAGTTCCTGCTCGGGCGCGACCGAAACCGGGTTGGTGTTCTGGATCAGGAGCGCCGTCACCGGTGGCCCGTTTCGCAAGGCTTCCGCGTCCCCCGTCAGCACGCGGCCGATCTGGGACTGGTCGAGGACGCGAACCGAGCGGTCGGCGAGGTCCAGCCCCTCGATCAGCGTCTTGCGCCAGTGATAGATGGCGCCGTTATTGTGGAAGGCGCCGCCGCCCTCATGCGCCCAGGCGCCCGTCACAGCCGGGATGCACAAGGCCGCGTGCATGTTGACGACGCCGTTGCGCTGGCGCGAGAACCCATAGCCCAGGCGGAAATAGGTGCGCTTCGTGGTGCCGACCAATTGAGCGAAGGCCTCGATCTCGTCGACGCCGAGCCCGGTGATGGCGGCGGCCCACTCCGGTGTGCGGGTCCGCAGATGCGCCTCCAGCGCCGCCGGGGCGTCGGTGTAGCGCGCGAGATAGGCCCGGTCGGCATGGCCGTCGCGAAACAGGATGTGCATCACGGCGCAGGCCAGCGCGCCGTCGGTGCCCGGCCGCAGCACGAGGGCCAGATCGGCCTGCTCGACCGTGGCGTTGCGATAGATGTCGATGACGACGATCTTCGCGCCCCTCTCCTTCCGCGCCCTCATGGCGTGGTGCATGACGTTGACCTGCGTGTGCGCGGCATTGGTGCCCCAGATCACCACGCAGTCCGATAGGGCCATCTCGCGCGGATCGGTGCCCGCCAGCCGACCGGTTCCGGCGATGAAGCCGGTCCAGGCCATCGTCGTGCAGATCGTGGAATGCTGGCCGGAATACCGCTTGGCGTGCCGCAGGCGGTTGATCCCGTCGCGCATGACGAGGCCCATCGTGCCGGCGAAATAATAGGGCCAGACGGTTGGCGACCCATGTTCCGCCTCGGCCTGGAGGAAACGCGCCGCGATCTCGTCCAGGGCCTCGTCCCATGAAATGCGCGCGAAAGCGCCCGAACCTTTCGGCCCCGTCCGACGCATGGGGTGGAGCACCCGGTCGGGATGGTGGGTACGCTCGGAATAGCGCGCGACCTTGGCGCAGATCACGCCATCGGTGTAATCTTGGCCCTTCGCGCCCCGCACCCGCCCGATCGTCGTCCCGTCGATCACCTCGATCTCGAGGGAGCAGGTCGACGGACAATCATGCGGACAGGCCGAGTGGTGGCGCGTGATTTTGATCTCGGCGTTCATGGATGTCAGCGCTCCGGATCTCGGCGTTCCAGCACCGGATTCTGAAATGACCGCACCCGGCAGGATGCCCTCGCAGGCCAAAGCCCGTCAACAGGCAAGGCACGACGCCGGCCCGTCCCTACCGCCCGCCGTCCCGATCGGGCATGGGGACGATGGCGCCGTCGCGGTTCAAAGTGAGGATCACGCCCTGTCGGACTTCCCGGGATTGACCGGGAGTGAGACCGGCAATGGCCTGGATGGTTGTCGACAGCCCCGCGAACTTGCCGTGGTTATAGCCGTCATTGCCCTGAACGGCGGAGGCGTCGACAAAGATCAGGCCGAAACGTTCGATCTCGGCGCGGGCCTCCGGCGAATTGACATTGGCGATCCCGACCCGTTCGACGTCGCCCGACAGGAAGCGCGACCAGGACAGGGCCTGATCGTCGGAGGAAATCAGGATCAGCGTCGGCCGGTGGCGCTTGCCGATCACTTCCAGTTGCGAGCGAAAGACGTCGAGATCGATGTCTGGCGCGGCAAGACCGACCGAGTTGAGTTTGCCGCGAAACTCGCCGTCACCCTTCAGCTTGGCCTGGCGCAAGGTTTCCATGGTCAGGAAAGCGCCCATGCTGTGGGCCAGCAGGTTGATCCGCTTCACCTGCGGCTGGGCGGCGAGATGGCGCAACACGAGTTCCAGCCGGTCGCGGGAGAATGTCGCGCTTTCCCGATCCGTCAGGTAATCGAGCACACGCCCGCGCGACGGCCAGGTGAACAGCATCGACGCGCCGGTGAGATTGGAATCGCCGATGATCTGGCCGGTGCGGAACACCGCTTCCTCATAGGTAGTGTTGAAGCCATGAATGAAGACATGCACGTTGCCGTCGCCCCGGACCGCATGTTCGACCACCTTCCGCGCGAATTCGGCGTCCGTGAGAGATTTATTGTCGAGAGCTGCGAATTCGATTGCCGGATCGGGTGGACCGCGGCGTGGCAGTTCGATCTCGCCGCGACGATGCGACGGCGGCACCGACAAAAGCACGCTCTGGTAATTTACGAGCGTCGAACGGCCGAATGTGAAAGAGTAGGGATCGTCGCCGCGAATGCGCGAGGCGGCGACGAGCACCTCGATCTTCCTGGTGCCATCCGTTTCCGCGACGGGGATCAGCAACCCGCTATAATTCTGGGTTGCGCAACCAGCCAGCACCCCGGCCAATGCAAGAGCAACGAAATGGACGGCAGGACGCATTCGACACCAGGGCAAGGGGATTCACGAAATCCGATCGTGGCAGGACACTACAAGATGCGCCACGGAAAGACAGTCCGATTCAATCACATGGCGATTGCTGTGGAAAGATAGATGACAAGTCACAGCTGAAACACATTGGCAAGGTTAACGTGATTAAATGGGGATCTTGAATTGCCACGTCCTGCCACGGACCGGGAGTTGTGTATGCGGTCGGCTTGCAGCCTGAGCCTTTCGGCGGGCCTGATCCTGCTTGCCGGCGCCACGCCGGCTCTCGCCCAGGATTCGCTGACCTCGCCCGAGCGAATCGAGAACTGGAATGTGACGTTCGGCGGCGGCTTGCGCTACGAGCCCGATTATCTCGGCTCGAACGACTACGCCTTCCGACCACGGCCGATCCTGCGCTTCGAACGCGGGCTCGGCAGCCGCTGGTGGTCGGCCGAGGACGATATGATCGGCGTCGGATTTCTCGAAGGCGAGAACTGGCGTTTCGGCGCCTCCGGCGCTTTTCTGTGGCAGCGCGTCGATAATTCCAACCGGGCCCTGCGCGGCCTCGGCACGGTCGGCTTCGGCTTCGAACTCGGCGTTTTCGCCGAGTATTACGTGATGCCCTGGTTGCGCGCCCGCGCCGATATCAGGCGGGGCTTCTTCGCCCACGACGCGCTGCTGGCGGATTTCAAGCTCGATGCCTTCAAAAAGATTTCCGACCGTTGGACCATCGGCATCGGGCCGCGCCTGTCGGTCGTCAGCGATGATTACAACCGGACTTATTTCGGGGTCACGCCGGCACAGGCGGCGGCCTCCAACCTTCGCGTCTCGCGGCCGGGCGGCGGCCTCCAATCCTACGGCGCGCTCCTGCAGGTCACCTATCACTGGTCGAAGCGCGCGGAGACGACCGGCTACATCGAATACAAGCGCCTGGTCGGCGACGCCGCCCGCTCCGATATCGTCAGCCGCTTCGGCTCGCCCGACCAGTTCGTCTTCGGCATCGCCACGACGTGGACCATCGATCTCGGCCGCACCACAATGATGCCCTGACAGACGCCTCCCCTGCCCAGCGCGCCCGCCGTTTCAGGGGACGGCCTTAGATCGCCAGCCTCAGCCGACGATCTCGTTGCCGGCGAAGAACTGGGCGATCTCGATGGCAGCGGTTTCAGGCGCGTCCGAACCATGCACCGTGTTTTCTCCCACCGACAGCGCGAACAGCTTGCGCAGGGTGCCCTCGGCGGCATTGGCCGGATTGGTCGCGCCCATGACCTCACGATAGGTTGCGATGGCGTTCTCGCCTTCCAGCACCTGTACGACGACGGGCTCGGAAATCATGAACTCGACCAGCTCGCCGAAAAACGGGCGGGCGCTGTGGACGGCATAAAAGGTTTCGGCCTGGGCCTTGGTCATCTGGATGCGCTTTTGCGCGACGATGCGCAGGCCGGCCTTCTCGATGACCGCGTTGACGGCGCCCGTCAGGTTGCGCCGCGTGGCGTCGGGCTTGATGATGGAGAAGGTGCGCTGGACGGACATATCGGAAAACCCCTGACGAAACGAGCGATGAAACGCGACGTGCGGGATCGACGATCCGCAGCCATGTGCCGCGCTCTATAGCCGCGCCGCCGCTTCGTCACAAGGCCGCGGGGCGGAGCGAGTCCCGGGGTCATCCGATCAGCGGTGAGCCCAACGCGCGCCGGCTTTCCGGCTCCGCGGGCAAGGGTCCAAAGGCACTTTTCGCCACCGAAATCGGCTATTCGAGAGGAAGAGCGCAAAATGGCCGAGGAAACCCTGTTCGCAGGGCCCGAGAATGCCGGCCTCGGCGATCTCCTCCAGAATGACAGCCGTTCAGTGACGCACCAGAAACTCGCGGGCCTCGCGTAGCGCCGTGGCGATTTCGTCGCGGGACATCTCGCCAGCGAGTTCGGCCCGACGCTCGGCGGCGGGCTTGAAGCCCCTGGCCAGAGCAACGTTGAACCATTTATGGGCGGCAACGACATCGAGCGGCACCTGCCGTCCGCAGGCATGCATCAGCCCAAGCTCGTAATAAGCCTCGGCCGAGGCCTCGACGGGGATCAGCAATGCCTCCGGATATTCCGAAAACGTGTGATTATTCATGTCCTTGCGTGCCATTTGACGTGCCGTCCTGCTGCCATCCGGGGTCGCTCGGAAAAGCCGGCGCCCTCTGTTTCGATGCGGACAATTCGACGCCAATTTATCTAAAACTATCCTGAAAAACGCGATGAACAGGGCCTCAACAAGATTTGAGAAAGACGTTAACGCAACGATGTCTTCATGATCGAATCGTGAAAAACTCAATGTTTTCAACGTTTAAGATTTGGAAACCTTACAAAGGCCGCAATGGATCGTTCACCTTGCACATGAAAGCAGCCGGATCGGGCGCGTCCCGACACGACTTTCAATCCGCCTTGCCTTGGCTTATCCTATAGCCGGAAAAACCTGCGGCCCTTGCCGTTGACAGGGATAAATCTACGAATGAATTCAAGATGTTGGCTATTCGCGGCGACAACAGTCGCCGTGCTGGCCCTGACGATTCCCGCCGCCAGGGCGCAGGAAGCGATCGGCCTTTGGACCGACAATGAGGGATCGAGCATCCGTGTCGCCCGCTGCGGCGACGCACTCTGTGGAACGCTCGCCCAACTGCCACCGGATAGTGGCGCCGCGAAAGTTGGGCAAAGAGTTTTCTTCGATATGAAGCCCGCAGGACTCAATAAATGGCGAGGTAATGCTTTCAACCCCGAAGATGGAAGAATGTATACTGGCATGATCGAAGTGAGCGGAACCAGCCTGATTACATCGGGATGCATTCTTGGCGGTTGGATATGTCGATCTGTTACATGGTATCGCTCCAGTCAAACTTGATATTGGAACCCTATCTTGAAAATCGTGACTTGGAATGTCAACTCCATCCGCCAGCGCCTGGAGCATCTGATTCAATTCCTGAAGGATGTCGAGCCTGATGTCGTATGCCTGCAAGAACTGAAGTGCCAAGACGAAGCCTTTCCGCGCGAAGCGATCGAAGATCTCGGCTACCGCGTTGAAACTCATGGACAAAAAGGCTTCAACGGCGTGGCTCTCCTGTCCCGGCACGCCCTTGAGGACGTGACCCGCGGTTTGCCTGGCGATGATGATGACGCGCAGGCGCGGTATCTCGAGGCGCTGGTTTCCTCCGATGTCGGTTTAATCCGCATCGCCTGCCTCTATCTGCCGAATGGCAATCCACCCGAAACGGATAAATATGCCTACAAGATCAAATGGATGGCGCGATTGCAGGCACGGGCTCGGGAGCTACTCGCCTTCGAGGAACCGCTCGTCCTGGCAGGCGATTACAATGTCATTCCGACGCCCGATGATTGTCACGATCCTGTCGCCTGGGCCGGGGATGCCCTCTTCCTTCCCCCTACCCGCAGTCATTTCCGGCAGTTGCTCAGTCTCGGCCTGACCGATGCCGTCCGCGCGACAAGCGACGCGCGCGGGCTCTATACGTTCTGGGACTATCAGGCCGGCGCCTGGCAGAAAAACGCCGGCATTCGCATCGATCATCTGCTGCTTTCGCCGCGCGCGGCCGATATGCTGACGGCAACGACCGTCCACAAGTCATTGCGGGGCCTTGATAAACCGTCGGATCACGTGCCGGTTTCGGTTGACCTGACCCCACGTCCGCCGCGGGTAGCGTAAGTCCTCGGCCTACTGGCGGGCGTTGCTTGTCAGGTGCCGCTGCAACAGGGCCTGGGCGGCCTCGCGGTCATTTCGGGAAGCGGCCGCGAAAGCCCGTTCGTGCATTTCGACAACCCAGGTTTCGCGATCGACATCGGCTCCGTCGCGCGCCAGCGTCAGCCACATCAGGCCCTGGGCGGATTGGCGCGCGACACCTTCGGCTCCCCTGACAAGGAGGTCCCCAAATAGCGCACGCGCTCCGACATGGCCTTTCTGCGCCGACAATCTCAGCCAGCGCGCGGCCTGACGATCGTTACGGGGCGTACCCACGCCATCAAGATACATCCTTGCGAGATTAAATTGACCTGCCGGATCGCCAAAATAAGACGCTGCATAATGGAACATATCAAAGGCTCGTTCGGCGTTTGCCTGAACATACGTCCCCTTGATACCAGACATGAAGTATTCGCCCAAAGCGACGAAAGCAATTGCGACAAGTTTTCCATCAGAAGTGCCGGGTGATTCATCGGCGTTCTGATCGGCAATGCGCGAATAGTATTCGAATGCCTTCAGTTCGTTGCGAGGCGCGCCATCGCCGGCGGCATACATCCGTCCCAGCTTGAACTGAGCCGCCACGTTGCCCTGCCCGGCCGCATATTCCAAAGCACGAACGGCACCCGCTTGATCGCCGGCCGTCTTGTCCCGGAACCAGGCCTGCAAGGCTTCCCTGGCGGATGTGAAGGGCACGAGTGGGATGGCCTGCGCCTTCTCGATGCTGATCGCGGCGGATGGTGCCGCAGGAGCCCGCGGTGCAGCCGGCAGCGGCACTGCTCGGACGACAGCAGCCGCATCATTGGGCACCGCCGCTGGTGGAACCAGCGGCTTATCCTGCGCCAATGCCGGGGCAAGTCCCGCAGCAAGCGCGAAAGTCAGTGCAAATAAGCCGTCAAATATCCGCATAGCAGTGAGTTTCAGCAGCTCCGCCCGGATGGGTCACAGCACCACCCTTGGCCGATCCAACGGTTTGCGCATATTTCCAAAGTGCACCCGACTGATAATCAGTCTTACGTGGCTTCCAGCCTTTTTTACGGCGTTCCAGCTCAGAATCGGACAATTTTACGGCAAGCACACCCTTGATTGCATCGAGCTGGATGATATCGCCGTTCTTCAGAAGTCCGATGGGACCTCCGACAGCCGCCTCCGGCCCGACATGGCCGACGCAAAATCCGCGCGTCGCGCCCGAGAACCGTCCATCGGTGATGAGGGCAACCTTGTCGCCCATGCCTTGACCGTACAAGGCCGCCGTCGTCGACAGCATTTCGCGCATGCCTGGCCCGCCCTTGGGACCCTCGTAGCGAATCACCAGAACCTCACCCTCGGCATAATTGCGATTCTTGACTGCCTCGAAAGCGTCTTCCTCGCAATCGAATACACGGGCGGGACCAGTAAACGTCAATTTATCGGCCGACATGCCAGCGACTTTGACGATCGCCCCCTCCGGCGCGAGGTTGCCCTTGAGACCGACGACACCACCGGTGCGCGTGATAGGCTTGTTGGCCGGGTAAACCACATCCTGATCGGGATTCCATTTCACGGAGGCCATATTCTCGGCCATCGTACGTCCCGTCACTGTCATGCAGTCACCATGCAGGAAACCGTGTTCCAGCAGCGTTTTCATCAGCAGCGGAATGCCACCGACCTCAAACATATCCTTCGCGACGTATTTACCGCCAGGTTTCAGGTCGGCGATATAGGGTGTCTTCTTGAAGATCCGGGCGACGTCGAACAGATCAAACTTGATGCCGCATTCATGCGCGATTGCCGGCAAATGTAGGGCGGCATTGGTCGAACCACCCGACGCAGCAACAACCGTCGCGGCGTTTTCCAGCGCCTTCCGGGTGACGATGTCACGTGGGCGGATGTTGCGCGCGATCAGTTCCATCACCAGTTCGCCGGCGGTGTAGCAGAAGGTGTCGCGCACTTCGTAAGGCGCTGGCGCACCACACGAATACGGCATGGCAAGGCCAATTGCCTCGGCGACCGTCGCCATTGTATTCGCGGTGAACTGCGCACCGCACGAGCCGGCGGACGGACAGGCCACTTCTTCCAATTCCTGAAGATCAGCATCAGACATCGCGCCGACGGAATGGCGGCCGACCGCCTCGAAGACATCCTGCACGGTCACGGGCCGACCCTTGAAATTGCCCGGCAGAATGGAACCACCATAGATGAAGACGGACGGCACGTTGAGCCGCACCATCGCCATCATCATACCCGGCAGGGACTTGTCGCAGCCCGCCAGACCCACCAAGCCATCGTAGCAATGGCCGCGCATTGTCAATTCGACCGAATCGGCAATCACTTCACGCGACGCGAGCGAGGCCTTCATGCCCTGATGGCCCATGGCGATGCCATCTGTCACGGTGATCGTGCAGAATTCGCGCGGCGTGCCCTGGGCCGCCGAAACACCCTTCTTGACAGCCTGGGCCTGACGCATGAGCGCGATGTTGCAGGGCGCCGCCTCGTTCCAGCAGGATGCCACACCAACGAAAGGCTGCGCGATCTGCTTGGCCGTCAGGCCCATCGCATAATAATAGGAACGATGCGGCGCACGAGCCGGACCAACGCTGACATGGCGACTTGGCATCCGGGATTTATCGGTTACGCGTGCGTCCATGTCTCACCGTGCTGCCAAGTAATGTCAGGGAACTCGTAGCAGATATGCGGCACTTGCGGCAGTCCGGCCCACATCATGACGTCAACGATTGATGAAGCAGATTGCCCGTGAATGCACGACATAAACAAAATTAAGTTGTTCTATTTCAGCAACTTAAATCAAATTAACAAAAGCTGTCTGGTATGGCGGCGAGGCTGGAGGCGGTCAACGCGATGACACCAAAGCAACAATGAGATCCAATGTTGCAAAAACGTAACATACCGAACCCGCGGACGTTACAGCACGAAAGGCAGTACGAAAAATCCGCCGACGATAATGACCAATAGTGCCAAGGCAGCCATCGGCAAGTGTTTCTCAATGAACAACCTGACATTGTCGCCGTAATAGTAGAGCGCAACCGCAATCATCATGAAAAAGGTGACTCGCGATACAATCATGCCAATCGTGAATTTCAGCAGATCGAAATGGAGGAACCCCGACATGATTGTCACAATCTTGAACGGGATCGGTGTCAAGCCTTTGGTCAACAGCACCCAGAACCAGACATCCTGCGAAGTCTGCACCAGATGCGCGGCTTTATCCTTCAATCCGTAGAACGCAATGATCCACTGCCCAACCGTATCATAGAGCAGCGAACCGATCGCATAACCGGCGAAACCACCTGTCACCGCACCGGCGGAACAAATCAAGGCATAGAACCAGGCGCGATCCGGGCGTGCGATGCACATCGGAATCAAGAGAGGAATCGGCGGGATCGGACTGACCGAGCTTTCAACGAATGTCACCGCGAACAAAAGCCAGACGGCGTTGGGATGGCTGGCGTACGAGACGACCCAGTCATAAGCGCGCTTGAGCATTTTCCATCCAAATCATAGCCAAATCGATGATTACCGCGAACGCGCCTGTTTCGGCAGTTACGCCAGAGCTTCATGAAAATCCAGTGACCGAAAAGTCAAAAAACACCGAAATCCGCGGATTGAACTACGACTTGGCTGCGCCGCATGCGGTCTATTGATATTTTCAAGAATCGCGAACCGTCCGATTCGTAAAGCAAGGCAGAGAGTGCCCTTATTAGCTGTTCGGTCCCCGTTAGGGGTCGAATGATCGCGAAAATCGATTATAAGACATGATCTGCCAGCTGCACGACTATAAACGCATTATCGCTTCCTGAATTTTTACCTTCCGAGCCAAAGCATCGGACTTGCGCAGGTGGTTTTCCTCGACAATGTCGCTCGGGGCGCGGGCTATGAAATCGGCGTTCGCCAACTTCCGCTCCACCGTGAGAATATCCTGATCAAGTTTGGACAACTCCTTGGCCAAACGTTGCTTTTCGCCTTCGATATCGATGATGCCGGCGAGAGGCAAGGCGGCGATTTCGCCACGAACCACCAGCTGAGCAGATTGTGGCGGGGAGCGATCGGCGAAATCGATCGCGGCTACCCGTGCGAGACGCTTCACCATTGGCATCCACGCTCGAATTGCCCGCATCGTGGCATCGGACGCATTCACCAATACGAGCGGAATTTGAGCGCCGGCTGGCACATTCGTCTCGGAACGAAGGGAACGAATGTCCGAAATCAGATCGACGACGAATCCAATTTCGGCCTCGGCGGCCTCGTCGACCAGTGCCGCGAGATCCGGCCACCCTGACAGGCATACCAGCACATCGCCGTCCGGCTGAGCAGCCCGTATTTCCCCCTCATCCGCCTTCACCTTCCATAATTCTTCCGTCAGAAACGGCATGAAAGGATGCAGAAGCTGACAGATCAGATCGAGGATGTGGGCAATCGTCGCCTGAGCCTCGATCTTCGCCGCGGAATCATCGCCCTGTAAAACCGGCTTTGCCAGCTCAAGATACCAATCGCAAAAGACGTTCCAGACAAAGCGATACGCCGCCATCGCGGCGTCGTTGAAGCGGTAGGCAACGATCGCGCTTTCGACATCGGCAAAGGCCTTGGCGGTTTCGCTCAGTGCCCAACGATTCAAGGTTTCAGTCACTCTCGCCGGATCAAAGCCTGAGCGACGGCGGCAACCATTCAGCTCAGCAAAGCGCGCGGCATTCCAGATCTTGGTGGCGAAGTTGCGATAGCCCTCGGCTGCCTTCACATCGAGTTTCGGATCACGCCCCTGCGCCGCAAGGGACGCCAACGTGAATCGCAGCGCATCGGCACCGTACTGTTCGATCACGACGAGCGGATCGATGACGTTGCCGACAGATTTCGACATCTTTCGGCCTTTGCCATCCCTGACCAGTCCGTGAAGGTAGACGTCGGAGAACGGAACTTCGTCCTGCGTGAACATGCCGGCCATCATCATCCGGGCGACCCAGAAGAACAGGATGTCAGCGGCGGTGACGAGCGCCGCGTTCGGGTAATACTTCGCCAGTTCCGGTGTCTTGTCGGGCCAACCCAATGTCGAAAATGGCCATAACGCCGAGGAAAACCAGGTATCGAGAACGTCAGGGTCGCGGGTCAGCGTAGTGCTCGTACCCCATTTCTCATCAGCCTGCACCTGCGCCTCGCCTTCGCTGCGCGCGACCACATATTGGCCGTCCGGGCCATACCAAGCCGGTATCTGGTGGCCCCACCATAGCTGGCGCGAGATGCACCACGGCTCGATATTTTCCATCCAGCGATAGAATTCGGCCTCGCCCTTGGCCGGAATGATACGTGTCTGGCCGCCGCGAACCGCGGCGATGGCACGCTCGGCGAGCGGTTTCACGTTCACATACCACTGCTCCGTCAGATAAGGCTCGATCACGACGCCTGATCGGTCGCCATGCGGCACGGCGTGCACGTGCGGCTCGATCTTCGCGACCAGTCCCAAAGCCTCGAGATCGGCGACGACGCGCTTCCGCGCCTCAAACCGGTCGAGACCGCGATACGGCTGTGGTGTGTTCTCGTTCAGCCTGGCATCGGGGGTGAAAAGATTGATCAGCGGGACATCGTGGCGCCGGGCAACCTCATAGTCATTGAAATCATGGGCGGCGGTGATCTTCACAGCACCCGTGCCCTTCTCGGGATCGGCGTAAGCATCGGCGATGATCGGGATAATGCGATTGACCAGCGGCAACAGCACACGCTTGCCGATCATCCACCCGAGACGCTCATTGTCCGGGTGAACGGCAACGGCGCCATCGCCCAGCATGGTTTCCGGCCGGGTGGTGGCGATGGTGATGAAGGTGCGGTCGTCTTGGGGGTCGTAAACGACACCTTCCAGCGGGTAATTGAAATACCACATCGAGCCCTTGATCTCGATCTGCTCCACCTCGAGGTCGGAGATCGCGGTCAGAAGCTTGGGGTCCCAGTTGACAAGGCGCGTATCCTTGTAGAGCAGCGGCCGGCCATCAGGCCCTTTGGCTTCATGCAGACGCACGAAAAAATCGATAACGGCCTGCTGCATCTGGCCGTTCTCACCGTCGGAGCGGTTGCCCATGGTAAAGCGCTCGCGCGACCAGTCACAGGAAGCCCCCAAGCGTTTCAACTGATTGATGATCGTGCCGCCGCTCTCCTCTTTCCATTTCCAAATTCGCTCCAGAAATGCCTCGCGGCCGAGTTCGCGGCGGCCCGGCTCCTGGCGCTCCATGAGCTGCCTTTCGACAACCATCTGGGTGGCGATACCGGCGTGGTCGGTTCCCGGCTGCCACAGAACATCCCGGCCCTTCATCCGGTAGTAACGGCAGAGAATGTCCTGAATCGTGTTGTTGAGAGCATGCCCGATGTGAAGCGAACCCGTGACGTTCGGTGGCGGAATGACAATGCAGTACGGATCAGCGCCGGCTCTGGACTTGCGTCCAGCGGCAAACGCATCCGCGCTCACCCAGGCGGCGGCAACCCGTGCCTCGACGGCTGCCGGCTCGAAGGTCTTGTCCATCATTTCAACAGATCCGGAAACGGTTAAGCCGGGCGTCGGGCCCGGCTGTCAGGGATTACAGAAGGCAAATGCTTTTAAAAGCCGTTGATTGCGGTGGCGTCAATCGCCTGCCCGTAAAAGATCAACGGCCGCCGCGCGCGACCCGCTCGATTTCGGCGCGAACAAGACGCTCGACCATCACCGGTAAGTTATCGTCGAGCCAGGCCTTCAATAAAGGCTTGAGCATTTCCTTGACGAGATCGTCAACCGTACGGGCGTTTTGCGAAAGTACCGTGTGGGCAAGCGAGCCAAAGGCATTCGAAACCGAGGCACTGACATTGTTGGAGAGAAGCGACATGTCCATCGCTGGCGCATGCTGGACCGGAGGAACCGGTTCCGGCGGTGGCACGGGATGGTAGGGCTCCGGCTCGACCGGCGCGGCGGGCTCGAACATGATGTCGATCTCATCCGGCTGCGCGGGAGGGGGCAGCGGTTCCGGGGCTGGCATCTCGATCGGTTTGATCTCGGCACGCATGGCTTCGCTGCCAAGGTCCAGGATATCGTCATCGACTTGCGAAACAACGGGTTTCGGCTCGGGTTCAGGGTCGGGTGCAACGATCGCAACTGGAGCAGGTGCGGCCTCTGCAGCGGCCGGCGCGGGGGCTTTCGTCTGGTCATCCGCAATGATCTTGCGGATGGAGGCCAGAATTTCCTCCATCGACGGCTCGGTCGCCTTCGGCTGCGCGCTCATACTGACTCCGGAACTTCGTCACTTCGAGAGCCTGGAGAATCAAGGCCCCACTGGCTGCCTAGTATTTCACGGATCGGATGTCAGGCAAGCGTCCAACGAAATCGCGCACAGAAGATGCTGGGGAAACATCGCGACAGAACGGCTTTAGCGGCCGTCCGGCGTCCGTGTTCCCCACCAGAGATTGCGCACCTGATCGTAATGACGCCTTGCGTCGTGACTTTCGACCTTGAGACCGAGAGTCTTGGCGGAAAGATTGCCGACGGCAGCGAGCACCGCATAGGACGCGACGACACGGTCACGCTGCGCCGAAACCAGCGAGGAACGGGCGAGTAACAGTTCCTGCTGTGCATTCAGCACTTCAAGAGTCGTCCGCTGGCCAACCTTGGCTTCCTCGCGCACACCGTTCAGAGCGGTTTCGGCCGCTTGGACCTGCGCCTGAGCGGCGATGATCTGTGCCTTCGATGCTTCCAGAATACCCCATGACGAAATCACGTTCGCCCGCACCTGATCGCGCGATGTATCGACCTCTATCCGCCGCTGCGCGGCCGATTCCTTGGCTTGCCGCGTGCGGGAATAGGTCAAGCCCGCCTCATAGATCGGCACCGACAACCGGCCGACGATGCTGGCGGAAGTGCGATCGTCATTGCTGACCTGCGAATCGTAGCGCCGGGAAACCGAGCCTGTGACCCCGATCGTCGGATACAGATCGGCCTCCGTCACCTTCACGAAAAGTTCGGCCGCGTCCACGCCATGCATGGCCGCATTGATCGCCGGGTGGCTTCTAAGGGCAATCTGCACCGACTGATCGAGCGTACGCGGCAACAGCCGTTCCACAGGTTTGCCCGGGGCAAGCTGCTTCGGATCGGCACCGATATTCTGACGATAGCGCGCAAGACTGGTTTTGAGATTGGCCTGAGCCAGGCTGGCTTCCGACCGGGCCGCAGCAACACGAGACTCGGCCTGGGCCACGTCGGTTCGCGTCACCTCGCCAACCTGGAACCGGTCCCGTGCCTGACGAAGCTGTTCCTCCAGAACCTCGACGTTATTCGTCCGCAATCCGAGCAGCGCCGTATCGCGCAAGACGTTCATGTAGGACGTCGCGGCATCGAACAGAACGTTCTGCTCGGAATTACGCAGCGTTTCGCGAGCGGCCAAAACCTGAGATTCGGCCTGGCTGATGGAATTTCCGGTCCGGCCGGCGTTGAACAGCGTTTGATCGATCTGGATACCGGCACCACGCGGCACGGTTCGCGATGTCCCACGCAACACCGCGCCGTTCGGACCGGGCGAACTGGAGTCGAGAAGACTGCCGCCGATATCCGCGGTGCCTGTTACGCGCGGCCTACCGATCGAAAGTGCTTGCGGCACATTCTCGTTCGTGACGCGGACGGCCGCACGCTGCGTGTTCAGGGTTGGATTGGCTACATAAGCCCGTGCCAACGCGGCTTCGAGCGTCTGCGCGGCAGAGCCCGTCGACCAAAGGCCCAGCGCCAGCGCGGCAACGGCTGACTTGGTCCAGATCGGTTTCCACAATCGACGCGAACTTCTGTCAGACACTCGCAAGCCCCGCTCAAGACATCCGGACCGCGCGGATGGGCGCCATTTCAATCAATCCCGCGTCACTGCATAGCGTCGGGCGGAGATTCGGCAAATACCTGGCGTGACGCCCGGATATCTCTCATCGCGACTGCCACAAAAATATGACACTTACGCTTTAGAACGCGAACTGTTTTGGTGCTCGAAACTCATCGAGAGCCGGCGCGGCGGCATCGAATACCGGTCGCCCGGATAATCCATCACCATATCGTTTATAAAGTATAACGCGCGCGGAGCGGCCCTGACCTTCGATGACCGCCAAACGTCCGTCAATCTTCAACAAGGGGAAAAGTGACGTCGGTGATACTTCACAGGAACCATTGACTAGCACAGCGTCGAATGTCGTCGCGGGCATGATCGAAACGATCTCGCACGAGGTCCCGACCTGCGCCAGCGCAACCGCGGCCCGCGCGGCTAAATCCGGGTCCTTTTCGCACAAGGTCACGCTTGCCCCGAGATCGGCCGCGAGAGCCGCCGTGTAACCGGTGCCGCCAGCATAATCGAGGAAATGAGTCCCCGGATCGATTTCAAGAATCTGTAGCATGCGGGCGACGACCATCGGCGCCAGAAGGTAACGCGGCGCCGATGTCGGTGAGCCATCGGCGATCAACACAGGCTGATCGATGTAAGCGATGTCGCGGCGCGACTCCGGAACGAAGACCTCACGCGATATACGCCCGGCCGCTGCGAGAACACGCGGGTCGGTCACGTCATATGTGCGCAACTGGCAATCGACCATCGTTCGCCGCATCGATGTGAACGCGTCCATGGTCGTCATCTCTCCGTTCTGATGAGGTTTCGCGTTGTCGACGACGCGCGCGCAAAACACAAGGCCCGCCTCTGATGTCGATCAGAACGACCGCCGCGTTTGATGTTCCCACGGCAGGCCGCAACCAGCACCAACCTGTACTGCGAGCGCCGAAGACCACGGCAAGCTTGGATCGATCGACTGACGGTTACACCGTCAGTTCGGTGCCATTTTTTCGTGTTTCCTGCTTTTGGAGGCCTCGGAGGGAATCGAACCCCCGTACAAGGATTTGCAGTCCTCTGCGTAGCCACTCCGCCACGAGGCCATCCGACGGCGCGTTTCCGCGACCGCCGGCAGCGCTATACCAATAAGGGATGCCCAGCCGCAACCCATATCGGCCAATATCGCGAAATCCGTCAAAAAGACGCCGGCTGTCGATTAATGCGCCAGAGGACGGTTGCGTACCTCGTGATGCGTGCTATATGCCCGCGGGTGATCCCGGGTAGCTCAGCGGTAGAGCAGTCGACTGTTAATCGACTGGTCGCAGGTTCGAATCCTGCTCCGGGAGCCACAAACCTATTCCTTGGGCTTTTCGCGCGTCTTCACAAATCCGTTTCTGGTAAGTAGCGCGTTCGGTTGCGGGATACCTATGTAGCGGGCGTCGTCATGAGAACAGACGCCCCCATCGGACAAATGAAACCGGAACATCGACGCTTTTCAGTGCAGCGTAAAACGTTGCTTGATTGCTGCTGATCACAGGCTTTCCGACCTGCTTCTCAAGACTATCGTGCCGCAGGCGTGTGGGCAGATCGGTGCAGCTCAAAACGATCGCATCAACGCTGGGTCCATCGACCATGGTCACCAAGTCGATCACCGCCTTCGCGTCCAGCTTGGCGATATGGCGGAATTCGTGGGAGCCCCCTGCCCCAAACCCAAGCCCTTTGGCTGACACGACATCGAACCCGCATGCCTGAAAAAACGCAGCTTCATGATCGGTCAGGGCATTGTGATAAGGCGTCGCAAGGGCGATGCGCTTTACACCCAGAACGGAAAGCGACATCGCGATGGCCGGTGCGGTCGCCACGGCGGGTCTGGCAGAGGCTGCCGTCAGGAAATCGGTCAAACTGTTTGTCGGCAAGACCAGGGATCCAGCCGTGCAGCCATAGGCGACAACATCGACATCGCATGCGGCTAGATCATCGGCGGCGCGGACGAGATCAGCCTCCAGCCGGCGACGACCTTCGAGGGTATCGCTGTCGAGATGAAGTGGCATGCGTGTGACGTGCAGTGTCACGCCCTCGGGCAGGTTTATTTGCCATTCCGCCTCGTTGATCGAATTCGTCGGTGGGACGATCAGCCCGAGTTTGGCGGTCCAGCCGTAAGCGCGATCGGGGTAGCGACGGTTACTCGGCATGTGATTTCTCGAACGCCCAGACGTCCTCGAAACCCATCACGCGGTTCATTTCCTCGAAATCAAGCAGCGAGGTCGAATTCACCAGACTGGATCCCGTTCGGCTCAGGCCCTCGTAAATCTGCTTCAACGCGGAGGCCGCGGCAAGAAAGCCCGTCGCGGGGAAAATCGAAATCTGGAAACCGAGCTCTCGCAGGCGAGCTTGCGGCAGAACGGGCGTGCGACCGCCTTCCACATTATTTACCAAGGCGGGTGCGTCGAAGGCCCGACCGATCAGCGCGAGTTCAGCCTCGCTCTCAGGAGACTCGACGAATAGAATGTCTGCACCCGCCTTACGGTAGGCGTGAGCCCGCGCGATCGCCTCATCCAACCCATGTTCGGTTCGCGCATCGGTGCGCGCGACGATCAGAAAGTCGTCCGACCGGCGGCTATCGGCGGCAACGGCGATCTTGCGAACCATCGCCTCCGTCGCGATTACGCGGCGCCCAGGCGTGTGGCCGCATTTTTTCGGAAACTCCTGGTCCTCAAGCTGGATTGCCGCCGCGCCCGCTGCTTCATACCCGCGCACGGTGTGTCGGACGTTCAGCAAGCCACCATACCCGGTATCGCCATCGGCGATCAGGGGCGTCGTCGTCATCGCGCAAATTCGCTCCACCCGTCCAACCATGTCGGTATAGCTCGCCAATCCAGCATCTGGGAGGCCCATGTGCGATGCGACGGTGCCATATCCCGTCATGTAGATGGCGGCAAAACCCATCCCATCGGCAAGACGCGCTGAAATCAGATCGTAAACGCCAGGTGCGGTGATGAATTCACCGGCGTCAAGGCGGGCGCGCAGTTCGGAGGAGCGGGTCATGGGCATGGTACTCGTTGTCTGGCTCGGCTCAATGGTTCAAGAGCAGGGAACCCCAGCCATCGATGCGATCCTCGATGCCCGACGCTCGCAGTGCTTCCCAATAGATCGCGGTATTGATGGCGATGACGGGTTTGCCGAGCCAGGTTTCCGCAAGGCCTGCCAGTTTCGCCATCGCCAGGTTGGTTCCCACCTGGACGATTGCGTCAACATCGGGCCCGTCCACATCGCGGATTGCCTGCGCCAGCTGGGCCTCCGAGACATGAGCGATATGGACTGGACTCTCGCATTTCAGGCCGACGAGATTGACCACGTCAAAGCCGCATTCGCTGAAGAAACGCTCGACATTGCGGTCGCCGACCGGCTGGTAAGGCGTAACGATCCCGAGGCGCCTCGCCCCATACAGTGCCAGCGCCGTCTGGCAGGCGTCCGATCCCATCGATACAGGCAGGCCCGTATGGGCCTCGAGCTCCTGTTTCAGGGCTTTGCTCGCCTGAAGGCCATCCCAGAAAGTTTCGGCGGAAATCCCCAGCACCAGGCGATCCGGTTCGCACGACATGACGCTATCGACCGCGTCCATCTGAGCGGCTTGGATCAGCCGGATCAATTCCTTGAAGTCAGCATCGTCATTCAGTGGAATGTTCGGAATGCGAATGCGGCTGATGTGGTTCGTTACGCCATGGGGTCTCATGGCATCGAATTCAGGCTGCACAGACGTATTGGTGGAGGGAATCAGAACAGCGAATTTTTGCCGCCAGCCAAGTTGATCGGTCATTGGGCACCCGGTGCAAACAAAGGTTCATGGAATGGCGCAGCCGCCACCGCCATGGTGTTGGATGGTTCGGTGACGCGCCAGCATCGGGTAAGACCGCCCTCTGGCGTCGGCACCAGCACCTGTCGCTCGCTCGAACAACGCCGATCCTCGCGGGCGGGGCAACGGCTCGCCAAATAACAGCCTGACGGCAAATCAATCGGACTCGGAATTTCACCCTCGAGAGCATCGAATATGATTCTGTCGACGCGTCGATTCGTCGGATCGGGAAACAGGTGGGAAGCAAGCAACGCCCGTGAGTAGGGATGTTGCGGACGTTCGAAGATCTGCTCGCGCGTCCCGATCTCGACAATCTGGCCAAGATACATCACCGCCACGCGATGACACAGGTGCTGCACAGTATTCAAATCGTGCGAGATGAAGAGGTAGGAGAGGCCCAGCCTGTCCTGTAGATCGCGCAGCAGCCGAATAATTCCCGTGCGGGCGGCGGGTGCGAGGGCCGATGTTGGCTCATCGAGAACGATCAGATCCGGTTCGGTGGCCAAGGCTCGGGCGATTGCGACACGCTGTTGAAGGCCGGCACTTAGGGCCTTGGGCCGGGCATCCGCCAAAGACAGGGGCACACCAACCAGCGTCAGCAACTGCGCAATGCGTGCTTCACGTGGCGGTCCGTTCAGTGCCAGATGAAGATCGAGGCCTTCGGCCACCACATCACGGACGCGCCACCGGGGATTGAGCTGGTCGTAAGGATCCTGAAGGACGATTTGTAACTTGGCCCGATGCGGGCGCAACTCGGCCTGGTCCAACTCCGAAAGCAATTTGCCGCGAAAGGTGATGTCGCCTTGACTAGGCTCGATCAAGCGCAGGATGCAGCGCCCGACCGTCGTCTTGCCGGATCCTGACTCTCCGACAAGGCCAAGTGTCTCACCCTTCGCGATCTCGAACGAGACATCATCGACGGCGTGCACGCGCTTGCCGGAGCCACGAATGGGGAAATTCTTGCCAAGATGAGAGATCGCGAGCAATTTCGTGTCGATCCGATTGATCTCGCGATGCGCTGGCATACCAACCCTCGACGCCTGCAAGCCAAGGATTTCCCTGCTGTAGGCGTGCGTCGGTGCGGCGAAGAACGTGTCAACCGACGCCGTCTCGACGATGGCCCCCTCGTGCATGACCACCACACGGTCGCAGTAATTGGCGATGATCCCCAAATCCTGCGTGACCAGCAG
>JAESGE010000206.1_pt1 | contig 28280 bp, 23 predicted proteins | sample 9269601 | NCBI WGS metagenome assembly JAESGE01 (sample SAMN14515569, study PRJNA621662) | algae metagenome | isolation source: Tolypothrix brevis GSE-NOS-MK-07-07A and co-occurring heterotrophs from wet... | place: USA: Grand Staircase Escalante National Monument, Utah | collected 2006-04-16
TGGATTGCCTATCATCAAGGTGGTTTGGAGCAGCCCATGGAAATGGTCGCCAATATCGAGCGTTTGGAAGCGATGTCGGCCCAGGACCGGCGCGATTCGCATCAGCCCTCGGAGCGAATGATCGGACGGCTCGTGTCCTGCAACGGCTCGCGGGCGGTGATTTCCACGTCCGCGACAAATCTCGCCGGTGCCACGGCCGACTTCTGGTCCATCGGTCGGCTCATTTCCATCAATATCGGAACCAGCCGGATCATCGGGCTGGTCTACGAGATGAATACCACGAGCGACCAGTGGAACGACGAAATTCCTAATCTGATCTACGTCAAGATCGAACTCGTGGGCGAGATTCTCGAGGACACGGACGGCACCGTTACGTTCCGGACGGGTATCGCGAGCTACCCGTATCTTGGGGCCGTCGCCCACCGTATCCGCGTCGCGGATCTGGCCGCGATCTACCGTCAGTCCGATTCGACTGCCGTCGAAATCGGCACGCTTTCGCAAGATGAAAGCATCGCGGCGACCGTGAGTATCGACGGCATGCTCAAGCGGCATTTCGCCGTTGTCGGAACCACGGGCGTCGGCAAGTCGAGCGCCGTGGCTCTGCTGCTGCGCAAAGCCATTGCCATGAAACCGGCCTTGCGAATCTTGATCCTGGATCCACACAACGAATATGCCCATGCCTTTCCGGAATCGTCGATCATCGTCGAGGCGGCGACATTGGAACTCCCCTTCTGGATGTTCCGGTTGGACGAATTCCTCGACGTCGTCTTCCGAGGCCGCAAACCCGGCGACGGCGAGATTGAAATCCTGCGTGACACGATCGCCACGGCCAAAGCCCGCTACGCCGCAGCCCAAAGTTCCAGCTTCCAGAGCGCACTGGTCCGTAAACCGGTCGATACGGGAAACATGACGGCGGATACACCCGTTCCGTACCGGATGGCCGATCTTTTCGCCTTGATCGAGGATGCCATGGGCAAACTCGACCCTAGGCATAACCGGGCCGATCTGCGTTCACTCAAGAGCCGCCTGGAATCGCTGTGCTATGATCCGCGCTACCGGTTCATGTTCGGTCGCACCACTGTCGAGGACAATATCGATCGCATTATCGGCCAGATCTTCCGGATTCCGCAGGAAGGCCGACCGATCACTGTGTTCCAGCTTGCCGGCCTCCCCTCCGAGGTCGTCAACGCCGTTGCTTCGATCCTGTCGCGCATGGCATTCGATCTGGCGATGTGGAGCAATGGCGCTTACGAAATCCTGCTGATGTGCGAGGAAGCGCATCGCTACGTGCCGCAGGACCCCGCTCTCGGCTTCTTCCCCACCCGCCAGGCCATTGCCCGGATCGCCAAGGAAGGCCGGAAATACGGCTGCTATCTTGGGGTTGTGACCCAGCGCCCGGGCGAGCTTGATCCGACGATCCTGTCCCAATGTTCGACCGTCTTCGCCATGCGTCTCGCCAACGAACGCGATCAGGAAATCATTCGTTCGGCAATCTCCGACTCCTCTGCCAGCACGATCAGCTTCCTCTCATCGATCGGTAACCGCGAGGCAATCGCTTTCGGAGAGGCGGTGGCGACACCGATGCGGATGAAATTCAGCTTCCAGCCACGGCAGGCGCTGCCGGCGATGAGTTCCGCGATCAATGGGGAGGCAATTGGCGGGGGAGGCGACATCAGCATCCGCACGATCGTCAGCCGCATGCGCGGCCAAGCGGGCGCCGATCCTCACGGCGCTTTCTAGGGGCGCGCGTGCGGACGAAAATCGCGGGTCGCGATTTCCACGGATGACCGATTTCCACCTGCACGATAAGCTCTCTCGCAGGCGCCTTGGCCCGGCCTGCGCTCAGCCGATCATTGAGCCAGCGGCATGCGACAGGCTGGGCACCGCATGGCTACCGTTGATCAAAACCCAAGGTGTGCGCGTCGGCATCGCCATCGCACCACAGAGGCGGGCCATGGCGACGAAAACGGGTCCCTCCAGGCGAATCGCTGCTCGCGCGCGATCATCTTCATCGGCCGGCAACACCGATATTTTCGCACGGACCGGATTCGCTTTCTCATATAGCCGTGCATGAATAGCAATGATAACAGCACTTATCCGCTTGTTTGAGCGGATCAGGCGGCGTCGTCGACCGGCTAGAATCCGGTGGCTTCCGAACAGGAGTTTTCAATCATGCAGACGTTCGGACATTTCGTTGGCGGCAAACATGTTCCTGGCACGTCCGGACGCATGGCGGACGTGTTCCAGCCGATGGATGGGACCGTGCGTGCGCAGGTCGCCCTCGCCTCCGCCGCCGATGTGCGCGCCGCGGTCGAAAATGCCAAGGCGGCGCAGGTCGGCTGGGCCGCGACCAATCCGCAGCGCCGCGCCCGCGTGCTCATGGCGTTCATCGGCCTTGTCGCCAAGCACAACGACGAACTCGCCGAGTTGCTGGCCCGCGAACACGGCAAGACGATCCCCGATGCCAAAGGCGACATCCAGCGCGGCATCGAAGTCATCGAGGTTTGCCTCGGCGCGGCCCATATGCTCAAGGGCGAATTCACGGACGGCGCTGGTCCCGGAATCGATATTTATTCTATGCATCAACCACTTGGCGTCGTAGCCGGCATCACGCCGTTCAACTTTCCTGCGATGATTCCGATGTGGAAATTCGGGCCGGCTCTTGCGTGTGGCAACGCCTTCATCCTGAAGCCGTCCGAGCGCGATCCTGGCGTTCCGATGCGGCTGGCCGAACTTTTGATCGAAGCCGGGCTGCCGGCCGGTGTGCTGAACGTCGTCAATGGCGACAAGGTCGCCGTCGATGCCATCCTCGACGACCCCGATATCAAGGCTGTGGGCTTTGTCGGTTCCACGCCGATCGCGGAATACATTTACACGCGCGGCTGCGCGAATGGTAAGCGCGTTCAATGCTTTGGCGGCGCCAAGAACCACATGATCGTCATGCCCGACGCCGACATGGACCAGACGGTCGATGCGCTGATCGGGGCCGGTTATGGTGCGGCGGGTGAGCGCTGCATGGCGATCTCGGTCGCCGTGCCCGTGGGACATGACGCGGCCGAACGTTTGATGGCAAAACTGATTCCGCGCGTCGAATCGCTGAAAGTGGGGCCTTCTACCGATGGAACGGCTGATTTCGGGCCTCTGGTGACGAAAGCGCACCTGGAAAAGGTCAAATCCTACGTGGATCTGGGCGTCAGCGAGGGGGCGACGCTGGCGGTGGACGGCCGCAAGTTCTCGATGCAGGGCTACGAGAACGGCTTCTACATGGGCGGCTGCCTGTTCGACAACGTCACCCGCGACATGCGGATTTATAAAGAAGAGATTTTCGGGCCTGTACTGAGCGTTGTTCGCGCGAAGACCTATGATGAGGGTCTGGCGCTTGCAAACGACCACGAATACGGTAACGGCGTGGCGATCTTCACACGCGACGGCGATGCGGCGCGCGATTTCGCCTCCAAGGTGCAGGTCGGCATGGTCGGCATCAACGTGCCGATCCCGGTGCCGCTCGCCTATTACACCTTCGGCGGCTGGAAGCGCTCGGGCTTCGGCGATCTCAACCAGCACGGGCCGGACGCCTTCAAATTCTACACCAAGACCAAGACCGTCACCGCCCGCTGGCCCTCGGGCGTCAAGGACGGCGCGGAGTTCGTCATTCCGACGATGAAGTGAGGCGGGAGCGCCCGTGAACGCCTTCGCCCTCAGCGACGATCAGATCGCCATTCGCGAGATGGCGCAGGGCTTCGCGGCGGAGACGCTGGCGCCGGACGCGGTGCGGTGGGACGAGGAAAAGCATTTTCCGATCAAGGAGATGCGGGAAGCAGCGGCGCTTGGCATGGGCGGCGTCTATATCGGCGAGGATGTCGGCGGCTCGGGGCTTTCGCGGCTTGACGCGGCGCTGATCTTCGAGGCGCTGGCGATGGGCTGCCCCACTATCTCGGCCTATATCTCGATCCACAACATGGCCGCCTGGATGATCGACCGCTACGGTTCGGAGGAGCAGCGGCAGCGCTTCCTGCCGAAGCTCTGCACCATGGAGCATCTGGCGAGCTACTGCCTGACCGAACCCGGTGCGGGCTCCGATGCAGCAGCCCTGCGGACGCGAGCGAGACGCGACGGCGACCATTATGTTGTTGACGGCGTTAAGCAATTCATTTCCGGAGCCGGCGTTTCCGATATCTATGTGACGATGGTGCGCACCGGCGAGGACGGGCCGTCCGGCATTTCCACGCTGGTTATCGAGAAGGACACGCCCGGTCTGTCCTTCGGGGCGAACGAGAAGAAGATGGGCTGGAACGCCCAGCCGACGCGCGCGGTCATTCTGGAGGGCGCGCGCGTGCCCGTGGCCAATCGCCTGGGGCCGGAGGGCATCGGCTTCAAGATCGCCATGGCGGGGCTGGACGGCGGGCGGCTGAATATCGGCGCCTGCTCGCTGGGCGGGGCGGAGGCGGCGCTTCAGAAAAGCCTGGAATATGCCAAGGAACGCAAGGCTTTCGGCTCCCGCATCGCAGATTTTCAGGCGCTCCAGTTCAAGCTCGCCGACATGGCGACGGATCTGGAATGCGCGCGCTCGTTTCTGTGGCGTGCGGCAGCAGCGCTGGATGCCAAAACCCCAGATGCCACAAGGCTTTGCGCCATGGCGAAGCGGGTCGCGACCGACACCGGCTTCGAGGTCGCGAACCACGCTTTGCAGATCCATGGCGGCTATGGCTATCTCGCCGATTACGGCATTGAAAAGATCGTCCGCGACCTGCGCGTCCACCAGATCCTTGAAGGCACCAACGAGGTCATGCGGATGATCGTGGCGCGCGGACTGGTGGGGCGCGGACAATCGAATTAGTCTATCGCTGCCGTCGTTATAAACGCCAGACAGGAGTAAGCCTATGACACATATCGCCTTTATCGGCTTGGGCAACATGGGCGGGCCGATGGCGGCCAATCTCGTGAAGGCGGGGCATACGGTCGTTGGGTTCGATCTGGCGGAGGCGTCGCGGGTTGCTGCTGCGGCGCAGGGCGTGACATTGGCGGCCTCGGCGGCGCAGGCGACGCAAGGTGCTGAAATCATTGTGACAATGCTGCCCGCCGGCAAGCATGTTCTGACGGTCTGGAATGAGATTTCCGACACGGCCAGACCGGGGTCAGTCTTGATCGACTGTTCGACGATCGATGTGGCATCCGCCCGCCAAGCCCATGAAATCGCAGCGAAATCCAGCCTGCTTTCGCTCGATGCGCCGGTGTCCGGGGGCACGGGCGGGGCCACCAATGCGACACTGACCTTCATGTGCGGTGGCTCGGATGCGGCATTCGCGGCGGCACGGCCGATCCTCGAGGCCATGGGCAGGAAAATCGTGCATTGCGGGCCGGCTGGGAACGGACAGGCAGCGAAGATCTGCAACAACATGATCCTCGGTATTTCGATGATTGCGGTCGGCGAAGCGTTTACCTTGGGTGAAAAGCTTGGTCTTTCGCATCAGGCCTTGTTCGATGTCGCCTCGACATCTTCGGGGCAGTGCTGGTCATTGACGACTTACTGTCCCGTGCCCGGACCCGTGCCGACCTCACCTGCGAATAATGGCTACAAGCCGGGTTTTGCCGCCGATCTGATGCTGAAAGACCTGAAGTTGTCGCAGGATGCGGCAGCGGCGGCAGGCGCCGCGACACCGCTTGGCGCGGCGGCGGCGCAGCTCTATGCGATGTTCGCGGATGCCGGCCATGGCGGTGCGGATTTCTCCAGCATCATCAACATGTTGCGTGAGAAAGCCTGAGACGTGACTAGCCGTCAGATCAGGCTCGCATACGAATAGAACGGGACGATCTGCCCGATTCGTAGTTCAGTCAAGTCGTCGGCAAGTTCAACAAGGCCATCGGTTTCAGTCAGCGAGGTCAGGACCCCTGCTCCGTCCTGACTATACTTGAGCGCCGACAGCGCGCCGTCCGTCCCGCGCACCAGACTGACACGCACGTACTCACGGCGGCCACTCTTTTTTCTGTAATCAAATCCGAGGGTTACGGGCAGGCCGAGCGGCAGTTCGGGCGTCGTGCCCGAGAGGAGCGCGATCAGCGGGCGCACCACGTAGACGAAGGTGACGAATACTGCGACGGGGTTTCCGGGCAGCCCGACAAAGGGCGTGCCGCCGATGACGCCCATGGCCACAGGCCGGCCGGGCTTGATGGCGATGCGCCAGAAAACCAGCGAACCGGCGCGCTCGACGGCGGTTTTCACATGGTCTTCCTCGCCGGTCGAAACGCCGCCCGAGGTCACGAGGAGGTCGCAGAACTGGGCTGCTTCGGCGAGCCTCGACTGTAGTTCCTCTGCCGAATCGCGCAGTATTCCGAGATCGACGACATCCGCGCCCGCGCGTGCCACCAAAGCTCGCAAGGCGGCTCGGTTGGCGTCGTAGATCGCGGCCGGTTTCAGCGCCTCGCCGGGCTCGGTCAGTTCATCGCCGGTGGAGAAGATGCCGACCTTGAGACGGCGCGTCACCGTGACTTGCGTTCGGCCAAGCGCCGCCGCCAAAGCCAGCTCCTGCGGGCGCAGGCGACGGCCTTGAGGCAGCGCCAGCGCACCGGCGGCGATATCCTCGCCGGCCAGCCTCGTGTTGGCGCCGCGCTTCAGGCCGGGCGGCAGGACGACATGATCGCCGTGCTCGGACTCCAGCCTCACATCCTCCTGCATGAAGACGGTGTCGGCCCCCGGAGGCATCGGCGCGCCGGTGAAGACACGGATGGCGACGCCTTCCGTGACGAGTTCCGCGCCGGATTTTCCAGCGGGCACGCGGCCGGCGACTTTCAGGCGCGTCTCACCGGCGGCGGCCAGATCGGCGTGACGGACGGCGTAGCCATCGACGGCGGAATTGTCGAAGGGCGGCAGGCTGATGCCTTCCGCGAAGATATCCTGCGCCAGCACGCGGCCATCGGCCTGGGCGAGCGGCACGATCTCGGTCTCGTCCAGTGGCTGGATGCGCTCGGCCATGAGGCGGGCGGCATCCTCGACCGTCATCAGCGGACCGCCGAAGGCGAAGCAGTCGTCGGACAACTGCGCCATGGCTCAGGTGCTCCGCAGGCGGGCCAGCGTGGCCGGCAGAGGCTCGGCCAGGTCCAGCATCAGGCCTGCGACCGCCTCGATATCGTCGATGGGGACAACGGGCCTTCCGGCTTTCGGGAATGCGCTGTCGCTCGCCACCGCAACGATGCCCGGATCGTCCGGATGCAGGGGTGGCCGGTCATTGGCCGCGCGGTGCACCTCGATCTTGAGATGGGGCGCGCGCTTGAACCCTTCGACGATGACGAGATCGACGGCGGACAATTGGCAAAGGAGGTCGGCGAGTTCGGGCTCGGGCGCGCCGTTCAGTTCGTGCATCAGCGCCCAGCGTCTAGCCGATGCGATCAGGACTTCCGTGGCCCCCGCGGTGCGATGCTGGAACGAATCCTTGCCGGGCGTGTCGATGTCGAAGGCGTGGTGGGCGTGCTTGATGGTGGAGACGCTGACGCCGCGCGTCTTCAGCAGGGGAATGACCCGCGCCAGCAAGGTCGTCTTGCCCGCTCCGCTCCAGCCTGCCAGTCCGATCACACGCATGTCGTCACCTAACACAAGTCGCTGGACAACAAAAAACGAACCCGGGCGTTGCTGCGCCCGGGTTGCCTGGTCCGCCAGAAAATCGAGAAAGAGCGCCTACTCCGCCGCCTGCATCCGGCTGACGGCCGGCGTGACATAGCCACGGCGGATTTCCTGCTCTACCCAGAGCGAGTGGTGCTCCTTCGCCCAGTTCAGATCGACCTCGCCGGAGCCCATGGCGTCGAACGCGCCTTCCATGCCGATCGAGCCGATGTAGATGTGGGCGAGCATGGCGGCCATCAGCAGAAGGCCCACGATGCCATGGACGCTGTTCCAGAACTGAAGGTTGAGCACACCGCCGGCCGAATAGGGGAACAGCAGGTAGACGCCGGAAACCGACAGCGCGGCACCGCCGAGGATCACCATCCAGAACACCGCCTTCTGCCCGGCGTTGAAGCGCTCGGCTGGGGGGTGGCCCTTGCCGAGAAGGCCGCCGCCGGACGAAAGCCAGGCCAGATCGCCGCCATTGGGGATGTTATCCCGCACCCAGACAATGAACATCAGCAGCAGACCGAGCATGAATGGGAAAGCGAGGTAATTGTGGGCGAGCTTGCCGAAAGCGCTGAACGCGGTGAAGCTGTCGGGCCCGATGAGGGGCAGCAGCAGGCTCTTGCCGAAGGTGAGATTCAGGCCTGAAAACGCCAGGATGAGGAAGCAGCCGGCGGTGATCCAGTGCACGAAGCGGTCGAACGAGCCGAAGCGCGTGATCGTCCGACCGGCGCGGCCGGCATCGATGCGGATGCGGCCGCGCACGATGTAGAAGACGACGAGCAGCGCGACGATGCCGACCACGGCAATGGCACCGACCGTCTGCATCGTGCCCTGGTGGAAGGCGCGCCAGTCGCGGCCGGCGGGACGGATCAGCGTCGCGGCCTTCTCGTCGGGGATGGTGATGCGACCACCGACCTCGGCCGAACTGTTACCCTTCAGGGCGTCGAGCAGCTGCTGCTCCTTCACCGACTGGGCGGTCGGGTTGATCTGGCCAGGCGCCTGCGGGGTCTGCGCCCCAACTGGCAGGGATAAACCGGCGACGAACAGAAGCGCCAGCGCGGCAAGCGTGGCCCGGAGGTGGGTTCCGAACAAACCGGAAAGGGCGTAGCGCATGCGAAGATCCTTATCGCGGGAAAACGGGAAATCCGGACCGCCGGCGAGGACCGGCGGGCCGAAAGACAGGTCCGTCAGATGGTGACGGTTTCCTTGTAGGCCGTCTGCCAGCCCCAGGCGCCGGAGCCGTAGCCCCGCTTGACCACACGCTCCTTGTAGATCGAGGCGATGATATCGCCGTCACCCGCCAGAAGCGCCTTGGTGGAGCACATCTCGGCGCAGATCGGCAGCTTGCCCTCGGCCAGGCGGTTCGAGCCGTATTTGCTGTATTCGGCCTTGGTCAGGTCGGCCTCGGGGCCGCCAGCGCAATAGGTGCACTTGTCCATTTTGCCGCGCGAACCGAAGTTGCCGACTTTGGGATATTGCGGCGCGCCGAAGGGGCAGGCGTAGAAGCAATAGCCGCAGCCGATGCAGAGATCCTTGGAATGCAGCACCACGGCGTCGGCCGTGGTGTAGAAGCAATCCACCGGGCAGACGGCGGCGCAGGGCGCATCCGTACAGTGCATGCAGGCCATGGAGATCGAACGCTCGCCGGGCTTGCCGTCATTGATGGTGACGACGCGGCGGCGGTTGATGCCCCACGGCACCTCGTTCTCGTTCTTGCAGGCGGTGACGCAGGCGTTGCATTCGATGCAGCGGTCGGCGTCGCAGAGGAATTTCATCCGTGCCATGTGTTCAATCTCCTCACGCTGCCGCGATCTGGCAGAGGGTCGCCTTGCCCTCGTGCATTCCCGTCACCGGGTCGTAGCCATAGGTCGTGACCGTGTTGACGCTCTCGCCGAGAACGATCGGGTCCGTGCCCCTGGGGTAGTTCGGTCGCTGGTCGACGCCCTGGTAGAAGCCGCCGAAGTGGAACGGCATGAAGGCGACGCCCTTGCCGACCCGCTCGGTGACCAGCGCCTTGACCTTGGCCTTCGAGCCGTTCTCCGGGCCCGTCACCCAGACATCGCTTCCATCCCTGATACCGCGCGCCGTAGCGTCGGCCGGGTTGATCTCGATGAACATGTCCTGCTGCAACTCAGCGAGCCAGGGGTTGGACCGGGTCTCCTCGCCGCCGCCCTCGTATTCGACCAAACGGCCGGAGGTGAGGATGATGGGGAAGGATTTCGCCACGCCCTTCTCGACGGCGGCTTTCTGGATCGCCGCGCCGGCATTGGGCATGCGCAGCTGGCGTCCGTCCGGCAGGGCCGGCCACTTCGCCACGAGATCGGGGCGCGAGGTGTAAAGCGGCTCGCGGTGGGTCGGCACCGGATCGGGCAGGTTCCAGGCATTCGCCCTCGCCTTGCCGTTACCGAAGGGCACGCAGCCATGCTCGATGGCGACACGCTGGATGCCACCGGACAGATCGTTCGCCCAGCTCACGCTGTCGATCGCGTTGCCGCCGATCCAGGCGATGGTCGCGGCTTCGGCGGGCGTCAGGTCCTTGTCCCAGCCCAGGCGCTTCAGCATCCCCATCGTGAACTCGGGGTAGCCGTCCTTGATCTCGGAGCCGACAGGATAGGAGTTGGTCGCGAGCAGGCTGACATTGACCTTGCTGCCATCGGCCCGCGTCTCCTCGCGCGTGACCCCGAAGCGCGGCCGGAAGGCGCCGCCGCCATCCTTCACCGGAAGCGTGGTGTTGTAGAGGGTATGCGTGCCTGGATGCTTGAACTCGGGCGTGCCCCAGCACGGCCAGGGCAAGCCGTAGAAATCGTTCTCGACCGGCGAACCCTTGGCGCCGCGCAGGGTCACCAGATCGAACTTGTCCTGGTTGGCCATGTGCAGCTTGATTCTCTCGGGCGACTGGCCGGTGTAGCCTGTCGACCAGCCGCCGCGATTGATCTCGCGCAGGATGGACTCGGCTTCCGGCTCGGGGCCGAACTTGCCCTGCACCATCTTCAGGTTCTTGAACATCCGGTCCGCGAAGCCGAGCTTCTGGGCCAGCCTGTAGATGACCCAGTAGTCGTTGGCGGATTCGAAGATCGGCTCCACCACCTTCTCGCCCCACTGGATCGAGCGGTTCGAGGCCGTGCGCGAGCCGTCGCACTCGAAGTTGGTGCAGACCGGCAGGATATAGGTGCCGTTCTTGCGCCCGCCGAGCGAGACGAAGTTGGTCGGATGCGGATCGGCGATGACGAGGAGTTCCAGCGCCTCGAGGCCTTTGACGGCGTCCGGCATGCGCGGGATGGTGTTGCCGCCATGGCCGAAGACGACCATCGCCTTGAGGTTGTCCTTCTGGTCGACGGAGTCGGTCGGCATGGTCGTGGCGTCGAACCAGCGCGTCGAGGTCAGGCCGGATGTCTCCATGTTGGCCTTGGCGGTGCGCGCCGGACGGCCGCCCTTGGCCGGGACCGCATCGAACCGCGACTGGAGGTAATCGTACTCGACCTCCCAGACGCGGGCCCAGTGGCGCCAGCCGCCTTCGACCAGGCCGTAATAGAGCGGCAGGTTGGCGACATCCAGGCCAAGATCGGTCGCGCCCTGCACATTGGTGTGGCCGCGGAAGATGTTGGCGCCCGTGCCGTTGAATCCGACATTGCCGGTGGCGAGCAGCAGATTGCAGATGGCGCGGACATTGGCCGTGCCGACGGTGTGCTGAGTGACGCCCATGCACCAGATGACGGTGGAGGGCTTGACCTTCGCGAAGGTCTCGGCGACGCGCTTCATCTGCTCGCCCGGAACGCCGGTGATGTCCTCGACGGTCTTGGGATCGTATTTCGCCACTTCCTTGCGGATGTCGTCCATGCCGTAAACACGGCTCTCGATGAACTCCTTGTCCTCCCAGCCGTTCTGGAAGATGTGCCAGAGCATGCCCCACATCACGGCGATGTCGGTGCCGGAGCGGATGCGGACGTAATCGGTGGCATGGGCGGCCGTGCGCGTCAGGCGAGGGTCCATGACGATGACATTGGCGCGGTTCTGCTCCTTGCCGGAGAGAATGTGCTGCATCGACACCGGATGCGCCTCGGCCGCGTTGGAGCCGATGAAGATGATCGTCTTCGAGTTGCGGATGTCGTTGTAGGAGTTGGTCTGCGCGCCATAGCCCCAGGTGTTGGCGACGCCCGCGACCGTGGTCGAGTGGCAGATGCGGGCCTGGTGGTCGACGTTGTTGGTGCCCCAGAAAGCCGCGAACTTGCGGAACAGATAGGCCGCCTCGTTGGTGAACTTGGCCGAACCCAGCAGATAGACCGAATCGGCGCCGGACTTGGCCCGGATCTCGTTCATCTTGTCGCCGACCTCCGAGAGCGCCTGCTCCCAGGAAATCCGCTGCCACTGGCCATCGACCAGCTTGAGCGGATATTTGTTGCGCCGGTCGCCATGGACGAGTTCACGCACCGCCGCGCCCTTGGCGCAATGGGTGCCCCGGTTGATCGGGCTCTCCCAGGCGGGCTCCTGTCCGACCCAGACGCCGTTGGCGACCTCGGCCTTGACCGTGCAGCCGACCGAGCAATGGGTGCAGATGTTCTTGGCGATCTTCGTGCCCGCCGACGGCATGCTCTGCCCGAGCGCGGCCTCGGCCTTGCGGACCGAGCCGATGGTCAGGGTGCCGGCCGCCGCGAGGCCGCCCGCGACGAGTCCCGACCGGCGCAGGAAGCTGCGGCGGTCGATGACGCCGGAGGAGAGGCCCGCCATCGCCGACTGGAGCCTGCCGTGGCGGGTGGTCGCTTCGGCGGAGCCGGCGGATTTGCGCTTGATGAGCATCGTTTCGCTCCCCTCAGTAACGGTTGGTGCGGTAGAAGGCCTTGACGTGCTCGCTCTCGGTGTAGCGCGCCCGCTTCTCGTCGCCGCCGGGATTCAGCGCCGCCGCCGGCGCAACCGCCACGGGGGCGACGGCTACAGCGGCGCCCGCGCCCAGCGCCTTGAAGAAGCTGCGGCGGTCGACCGCGCCGGGTTTCGGTGTCTTCGACATGGAGGCCTCCAAAAACGAACGGATCAGCGGTGAAACGGCATCAGGCCGGAAGCGCGAACGCCTCCGTCTCGATATCCATGAGCAGGCCGCCGAGGCGGCCGACGGGCTTGAAGAAACGCGACGAGGCGGCGACCTCGATATCGGCGAAGAGCCGGGGGGCCCAGGGCTTGATGTGACGATCGAAGAACACCTGATCGCTTAACCCCGGCGCCGCATGGGTGCCGCGGATCAGGCCAGCCATGACGTCAAACAGGATGGCGATATGATCTTCCGGCTCGTTGACACGCTCGACGCGGGTGAGGCCGAGCGCCACCAGATCGTCGCGCACGGCGACCAGCGGCCGCTCGTTGAGGAAGCCCGTGAGATAGAACGAGGCGTAGGGCAGCAACTCGCCGCGACCGACGCCGATGAACAAGGCGAAAAACTCGTCGCGCACCTGCTCGGGCGTCATCGTCGCCGCAAGCTGGCCAAGAGCGAGACGGGCCAACCCTATCGGGCTGCCATCGCCCTGCAAGGCGGCGACGGCCTCAAGCGCGGCCGCATCCGGCGCCCGCCAGAGCAAGGCGCCGATCATCTCGTAGGCCTCGGCGCGGGCGGCGTCGAAAGGATCGATCTCGGGATCGGGCTGCGTCAACATCGCCGCGTCGATCATGGCCGCCTCGCCGACATAGAGGTCTGGCCGCAGCGCCGCGCGGGCGATCCCGGTCGCGGCCTCGACGGCGACGACACGATCCGCCGGGACGCGCTTCCAGGCGGAAATCGCAGGCTGCGAAACGCCAAGCGCGCGCGACAGGGCGCGCACGCCCCCGGCGGCATCGATCGCGGTTTCAAGCCCAGCATCGCGCAGCAATAACGTTTCCCCTCGGAGCCCGCGGCCGTTGCTCGGCGCTGTTCATGGCTCTCCGCGTGATAATGACACCTTATCACTCCAGATTTCAACTGTTCCAAACAAGGATCAGACGGGGATGGCGCCACCGCCGCGTCGGCGCGTGCGGACGAAGGACGGAGCGTCATCCTTTGCCGGCTGCGGTGATTGCTGCGATGCAGCATCGAGTGTGGCGGCGGACTCGGGAGGGTTTGGGCCAAGACGGACCGGTTGCAACACCGGGAGCGTTGTTTCAATCGTTCGTTCCGTCGCATTTTCGCCCACCGGACCGATGCGATGCTGCGTTGCGGTATCGGACTGATCCGGCGAACCTGTATTATCCGAACGTCTAAGATCGCCTGCGTTAATTGCGCCCGCATTTGGCGCCGCGGCCGGTTCGGCGCCGAAGACGCGGGCGACCATGGCCTGCACGTCGTCCGATTCCGTCAGCGGCCCGTAGCCTGGCGCGCCGCCCGGCACGTTCCAGTCGAGCGCATAATCGCGCGCGGGATTGAGATAGCCATGGATGAAAGGATCGGTTTCCCAGGTCTTTCGCAGGGCGGCGAGCTTCCAGCTTTCCGGCACATTCTGCTTCAGCCAATGGGCGAGATCGAAATCCTTGTCGATCAGGTCGAGCGACGGCGGTTCGACAAGCGGCTCGGCCTCGGCGTTTGCCGTTTCGGCATCGGTCGCAGGGGTATCGGCCTGTTCGTCAGCAACATCCGGTTCGACCGCCGCCGGCTCGGTCGCGATCTCCTTGGCCGCGATCTCCTTGGCCGCGTTCTCCTTGGCCGCGTTCTCCTTGGCCGCGTTCTCGCGCTTGCGCCGCGACCAGCGCGACAGGAAGCCGTCATCTGTTCCGCCGCCGCCCGCGTTGTCATCCTGGGTGCTCGTTCTATCCCTGGCGCTCATCTCAGGATCGATCCGCTTTGACGCCGATGCCGGGAACGGGCCGCTTGCCGCCCTTGCGCGGATCGGAAACCTCGCGCTGGCGCTTGTGGAACGGACGCTCGACATGGTGCTCGTCGAAGAACGTCGCGATCCGCGCCGCCACGTCGGCCGGCATCGGCAGCATCTCGACGATATCCCCTATGGTGTCGGAAAATCCCTCGCCCTCATAGGGATCGGCCGTGACGCCGACGAGTTCGATCTCCGGATCGATACCGGTCGGACGAATCGAGACCCAGAGCGAGGGACGGCCCGAAACCAGATTATCGCGAAAATGCGCGGTATCGACCGAATGCAGCGTCAGTTCGGCGGCCCCCAGATAAAAGCGCTCGGCATAGAGCGCGCCATCCTGCTCGTCCCGGCCCAGTAAGGTCCAGGGCGCGACGGCGGGCGCATCGGGCAGCACCGCCACCGGCGCCCAGGCGTGATCGACCCAGGGGTTGCCGGCGACGATCCGCCGCTCGACCACAACTCCTACCGTGAGACCCGTCGTGGCCATGCTGCGCGCGCTTTCAGTTGCTCTCAGCCAGCGGCAGGCCGGCGACGAGGTTCTGGGGCTTCAGCTTCAGCGTGCGGTCCTCCGTCATCGCCATGATGAGATAGACAGGCTTGCCCCTGGCAGCGGCATTGACCGGCACGTCCTCCGGCAGGGTCAGACGGTAGAGACCGAGCACGCGCGCAGCCATCTCCTCGCTGAGCCTGCCGCCGCGCCAGAGCGCGTTGCCGATCAGCGTCGCTTCCGCATCGAGGCCGACGAACCAGCGCCAGTCGGCATCCTCGATGCGCTCGACCGGCTCGATCGCGACCTGGAAGCCGTGGAGTTGCCTGACCCACAGCGCCAGCATGTCGGCGATGGCCTTGCGTCCGCTCGGGTCACCGCCGAGATCGAGCACCATGTCGAAGGCGTCGGATCGGCCCCAGTAGTCGGCGGCGTTGGCCGGTTTCAGGATGTCGAGGGCGGTGACGGCGGGTCCGCCCAGCATCGCCAGCAGCGGCGAGGCGTGGCGGTCATGCTCGTGGCTCTCGATGATTTCGGCATCGGCGAGCAGGATCGTGCCTTCGTGGAAGGTGACGCGCTGCTGGCGGTAAAGGCATTCGGCGGCGCGCACGACGTAAGGATCGTCGCAATCGTCGAGCGCATTGCGGGCGATGACATGGGCGAGCTGGTCGAGGAATAGCGGCGGAATGCCCTTCGCGCCTTCGCGAATGAGCCGGGCATAGGCGGCTTCCAGCGTCGGGGCGGCGAGCAGCCTGTCGCGCCAGCCGAGCATGAAGGTCCAGTTCTCGCGGGCGTCTTCATCGGCGATGGCCGCGATCTCGGAGACCGGAACGGCAGCGCGCGGCTCCTCCAGCAGGCGCGTGTGCAGGTCCCGCTCGACGGCGCAGGCGTCCTCGGGCGGCATCAGCTCGGGGCGCGCGAGATAGGCTTTCAGGTAAGCGTCCGTGACGACGAGGCCGCCGCTTTCGCCGCGATCGAGCATCAGATGGCCGGACGATCCCCAGAAATGCGGCATCAGCGCGTATCCTCATCGGGACCGCGATGTCCCTTGGGCGTCATTGTCGCGTGGAGGCGCATCAGGTCAACCTCCTCCACCGGTCCATCCTCCTCGACCTCGACGAACTGGAAGGCGCGCGGCGCATGGGACGGGCGGTCGCCGCGCGGCGTCAGGGTGCGGAAGCGCTCGCGGATTTCCCCGACCTCGACGCTGCGATGAAGGGCGAGGATCGTTTCGGGCGGATGGTCGCAGAGCGAGGCCGCGAAGGCGATTTCCTCGGCGGCGGCCTTTTCCGCCGTGGCAAGGTCCGGCGCGCCGAGCCGGGTCATCAGCGCCTCGGCGAGCGTCGCGATGGCGGCATCGCGCTCAGGCAGCGTCGCCACCGTTACAACGGCGAGGGTCGACCAGCCAAAGCTGGAAATGCCGAGGAAACCGCCGCGAAAGGCGGCGCGGGCTTTTGCATCCAACGTCTCGACGTGAGTGGGCGCGAAGCGGAACGTGCCCGGCACCAGCCATTCGCCCGGTTCCGCCGCAAGCCTGTAGACCAGCGTGTCGGACGGATCGAGCCGGATCGCGCGGGGCAGCTTCAGCGCGCTCACAGGCGCGGCTCCCTGTGCGCGGGATCGTACCAGGCAGCGGTGTTCAGGGCGTTTACGAGGGAGAGACCCGCGTCCGGGGTGGCGCCTGGATTTCCGGTCCCCTTGATGATCAAATCGCCATTCGGGGCGATGCCGTGGCGGATGTTCTCCCCCGGCTCGATCCGCTCGAGCCAGCGCATCACGCTCGCCCTCGGCCCCTTCTCCCGCCATTCGGCGACGCCGGCCATCAGATGGCGACAGAAGGATTCGATCAGCATCGGCGCGTCCACATCCTCGAAGCCGACCTCGGCCATGGCGACGCTGGTGCGACCGGGCATCGCCTCGAAATCGAGCCGCGCGACCAGGCGGATCATGCCGCCGAACACCAGCCAGGCAGGCGTTTCGTCCTCGCGCGTCTCGTCCTCGCCGGTCGCGACAGGCCAGGCCGTACGTCCGCCGCCAAGCAGCGCGCCGTCGAACAGGATCGCGTCGGGCCAGCGAAAGACGAGCGGCATCTCGGGGGGGCAATGGCTCGCCAGAGCATCGGCCATGGCGGTCATGCCGAGGTAATGGGCGAGACGGGCGGTCGCCAGCGGTTCCTCGGGCTCCAGCACCACCGCGAACTCCACCGTGTCGACGCGCGGCACGACGACCAGCGTGCCGGCGCCCTCGTCCTCGGCGATGGCGCGGGCATGATCGAAGGCGGCACCCGGCTCATCCAGCAGCACGGCGGCGAAGCCCGGCGGCAGCAGTAGATCGTGGAAGGCGGAGGATTCGGGGTCGATTGTCTGCATCGGTTCTGGGTTCACCGGAGGGAGCGTGCCGCGCGTCGGGGTTTTCCCCGTGGCGCCTGCTTTCGAACTGTTCCAATTCCATATATGACAGCCGCGCGCGCCGGAAGCCGTCAGCTCACCGTTAAGAAATGCCCGAAGGCAAGGCGCGCCGAGGAAACCAGATGTCGGATTCGACCATTCCTGCGCCGGCCCGGACCATGGTCGTCTGCTCCTGTGAGGATACGATGCCGCTCGACGGCGAGGCCCTGGCGCGGGGCTGCGCCGGTTCGCAGATCGCCACGGCGCGCCAGCTCTGCCGCAGCCAGACCGATCTGTTCCGCAAGCTGCTTGGCACGGGCGGCGATCTGACCATCGGCTGCACGCAGGAAGCGCCGCTGTTCGAGGAGATCGCCGCCGATCTCGAACATGCCGGCACCATCACCTATGCCAATATCCGCGAGACGGCCGGCTGGTCGCGCGAGGCGGAAGTCGCCGGGCCGAAGATGGCCGCCCTGCTCGCCGCCGCCGCCGAGCCGATGCCGGCGACGCCCTTCACGACGATGACAAGCGCCGGTGTGGCGCTGGTCTATGGCAGCGATGCGACGGCGATCGAGGTCGGGAGGCGGCTTGCCGAGCACCTGGACGTGACGATCATCCTCGCGCCCGCCGGGCGGGGAGCCGCCGACATCACGCCGCCCGCCGTCAACGACACGCCGGTGCTGCAGGGGCGCATCCGCTCGGCCAAGGGTCATCTCGGCGCGTTCGAACTGACCGTCGACGATTTCGCCGCGCCTTCTCCCTCCTCCCGGGCGAAGCTGGTGTTCGGCGGATCGCGCGACGGCGCGGTGTCGACCTGCGACATCGTCGTCGATCTCTCGGGCGGCCTGCCGCTGTTTGCCGCGCATGATCTGCGCTCGGGCTATCTGCGGGCGGACTCCGATGACCGGGCCGGCGTCGAGAAGCTGATCGCCGAGGCCGTCCAGCTTGTCGGCACCTTCGACAAGCCCGCCTATGTGCGGCTGGAAGACGCGCTCTGCGCCCATTCCCGCTCCAGCAAGGTCGGATGCCGGCGCTGCCTCGATCTCTGCCCGACGGGCGCGATCACGCCCGCTGGCGATCATGTCGCGATCTCGGCCGAAATCTGCGCGGGCTGCGGGGCCTGCGCCGCGATCTGCCCGACCGGCGCGATCACCTACACGCTGCCGCCCGCCGACGCGCTGATGCGACGCCTGAGGACCCTGCTCGTCACCTATGCGCAGGCGGGCGGGCGAGACGCGGTCGTTCTGCTGCATGACGGCGACCATGGCGAACCGCTGATCGACGCGCTCGCCCGGCATGGCGACGGCCTGCCCGCCAACGTGCTGCCGCTGCGGGTCAACGAGGTCAGCCAGATCGGCCTGGAAACGTTTGCCGCAGCGCTCGGCTATGGCGCATCGGCGGTGCGGCTGCTGACGCCCGCGAGGCCAAAACACGATATCGCCGGGCTGCACCGGCTGATCACTTACGCGAACACGCTCAGCGCCGGGCTGGGCTATGGCGAAAGCCAGGTGGGGACCATCGAGACCGACGATCCCGATCTGCTGGCGCGTGAGCTGGATACGGTGATTCCCGGCCGGGCATCCCCCTCGCCGGCCCGTTTCCGTCCGATGGGGAGCGGCCGGAGCCTGCTGAAGCAGACGATCCAGGAGCTGCACGTGGCCGCGCCCAACCCGGTCGGGCGCATCGGCCTGCCGGCGGGCGCGCCGTTCGGGGCCGTGCATGTCGACGTCGAAGGCTGCACCTTGTGCCTCTCCTGCGTCGCCGCCTGCCCGGTCAACGCGCTCGGCGACAATACCGAGCGCCCGGCCCTGACCTTTCAGGAAGACCTCTGCGTGCAATGCGGGCTGTGCCAGGCGATCTGTCCCGAACGGGTCATCACCCTCGAACCAAGGCTCGATTTCGCCGCATGGGGCGCGGGGGCGAAGGTCCTCAAGGAAGAGGAGCCGTTCCACTGCATCGCTTGCGCCAAGCCCTTCGGCGTGCGGTCGACGATCGAGCGCATCGCCGCCAAGCTGGAGAACAAGCACTGGATGTTCTCGGGCGAGCAGGCCAAGCGCATCTCCATCATCAAGATGTGCGAGGATTGCCGCGTCGAGGTCGTCGTCAACGAGAGCTTCGATCCGCATGCCTCGCCGCAACGACCCAATGTGCGCACGACCGAGGATTACCTGCGCGAACGCCGGGAACGGGGCGAAGATCCGCTGCAATAGGAAGCCAGCGCCCAGCCTCGGCCACCGGGTTGTTCCCGTGGCGTCTTATCATAATTGGCAATAGTTCTGCTCTATTAATGGGCTTTACGGCGGTAATTCGGCTGCTACAGGGAAGGTCAACCGATCTTTACGACACTGGAGACGCCCACCATGTCCACTGCCATTCAATCAACCGCCGGCCCCGCCGCGCGTTCCGCCGCCACCACTGGCGTCAGCATCCTGGGACAGATGGGGCCGCGGTTCGACGAGGTGTTGACGCCGGACGCGCTGGCCTTCGTCGCCGACCTGCATCGCCGTTTCAACGAGACGCGCAAGCGGCTGCTGTCCCTGCGCGTCGCGCGGCAGAAGCGGTTCGATGCTGGGGAGACGCCCGATTTCCTCAGCGAAACCCGCCATATCCGCGAGGGTGACTGGAAGGTCGCGCCCGTGCCGGCGGATCTTGTCGACCGCCGCGTCGAGATCACCGGTCCGGTCGACCGCAAGATGGTCGTCAATGCGCTGAATTCCGGCGCCAAGGTTTTCATGGGCGATTTCGAGGATGCCTCGTCGCCGGGCTGGGCCAACATGATCGAGGGCCAGATCAACGTGAAGGATCGGTGGGCCGGCACGATCGGCTTCACGGACGCTATCACCGGGAAACGCTACGACCTGAAGCCGAACCCGGCCGTGCTCATCATCCGCCCGCGCGGCTGGCACCTGCCGGAGCGCCATATCCTGATCGACAGCGAGCAGGCCTCCGGTTCGCTGGTCGATTTCGGGCTCTACGTGTTCCATAACGCCAAGTCCGCGCTGATGCAGGGTTCCGGCCCCTATTTCTACATCCCCAAGATCGAGAGCCATCTCGAGGCGCGGCTTTGGAACGACGTGTTCAGCCACGCCGAGAGCGCGCTTGGCCTGAAGCACGGCACCATCAAGGCGACGGTGCTGATCGAGACGCTGCCCGCCGCCTTCGAGATGGACGAGATCCTGTTCGAGATGAAGGACCACATCGCCGGACTGAACATCGGCCGCTGGGACTACATCTTCTCGTTCATCAAGAAGCTCGCCCGGAACAAGGACTTCGTGGCGCCAGACCGCAGCCAGCTCGTGATGGGCAAGGCCTTTCTCGGCGCCTACGCCCGGCTGCTCGTAACCACCTGCCACAAGCGCGGCGCCTATGCGATGGGCGGGATGGCGGCACAGATTCCGGTCAAGAACAACCCAGAGGCCAATGCGAGTGCCTTCGCCAAGGTGAAAGCCGACAAGGAGCGCGAGGCCAAGGACGGCTGCGACGGCACCTGGGTGGCACATCCCGATCTCGTGCCCGTCGCCCTGGAGGTCTTCGACCGCCTGATGCCGGGACCGCACCAGCTCGACAAGATGCCGGAGGGGCCGGCTGTCACCCGCGCGGACCTGCTGCAACTCCACGAAGGCACCCGCACGGAAGCCGGCTTCCGCGAGAACATCCGCGTCGGCGTGCAATATCTCGAAGCCTGGCTCAGGGGCCGGGGCGCGGTGCCGATCTACAACATGATGGAGGATGCGGCGACGGCGGAAATCAGCCGCGCCCAGATCTGGCAGTTCGTGAAATACGGCGTCGCGCTCGAGGGCGGCCAGGCCGCCTCCCCCGCCTTCTTCGACCGCTGCCTTGATGAGGAAATGGAACGGGTGAAGGGGGAAGTCGGCGAGCAGGCTTATGCGCAGGGGCGTTTCCCGGAAGCGATCAAGCTTTTCCGCGACCTGTCGCTGGCGCAGGAATTCGAGGATTTCCTGACGATTCCGGCCTATCGGCTCGTCTGAGCCGGATCATGCTTCGCCTAGCCGACGTCGCCGATACGCGACGTCGGACAGTGAACACCCGTTGCCGGTCATTGTGCCGCCCGTCTTGAAGCCGACATCAATCGTCTCCACATCGTATCAAGGCGCGCGAGGCGTGTGCCTGAACGTGAAACAGAGGGACAAGACGATGACGCCGCAGGAACGTGACGTGATCGCCGGCATTTTCGACAGGCTGAAGCCGGCCGCGAACCAGCCCCGGGACCCCGAGGCCGAACAATTCATCGCTGACCGGCTGAGGGAACAACCCTACGCGCCCTATGCCATGGCGCAATCGGTCTTCGTGCAGGAACAGGCCCTGACCAACCTTCAGCAGCGCGTCGAGGAGTTGGAGACGCAGTTGCGCCAGACGCAGGACAGATCGCAGGCGCAGGAGAAGCCCCAGGCGCAGCCGCAGGGCGGCTTCCTGTCGGGGCTGTTCGGCAGCGCGGGAAGAAACGAACCGCAACAGCGTTCGCCGGGCCAGATGGCGGCCGGTGGCGCATGGGGCGGCGGTCAGCAGGCGCCGCGGCAGGGCATGATGAACGCCGGGCCGAACCAGGGCATGCAGCCGCAGGGCGGTGGCCAGCAGGGTGGCCCCTGGGGCGGTCAGCAGCAGATGCCGCAGCGCCAGGGCGGCGGCTTCATGGCTTCGGCCCTGACCACGGCGGCCGGTGTCGCCGGCGGCATGGTCGCCGGTAACCTGCTGATGAATGCTTTCTCGGGCGGCGGGTCCAAGCCTGCCGCCGACCCGGCGGCATCGGCTGCATCCAGCACCGATTCGCCGGCGGCAACCCCGGCGAGCGATCAGGCGGCCGTCTCCGACCAGGACAGCGGCGCAGCGACGCAGGAGGCGGGATATCAGGATCAGGGCTATCAGGACGCCGGCTATCAGGATGCCGGCTACGACGATGGCGGTGGTTTCGACACCGGCGGCGACGAATGGGCCTAAAGACCTTCGTCACGCAGCATTCGTGACCCGATCACCAACCCGCCCGGAGCGATCCGGGCGGGTTTTTCGTTGGCGCGCCGGGGCGAACGCCATTGCAATTGGACAGCAGGCCTCTCGAAGGCGGTTGCGTCCCTGGAAGCAGGTGGTTAGTTTAGAATCATTATAAATGAGGGACGACGCTTGAAACGGTTCAGCGAACTTTCCGAAGCCGAGGTGCTGGCCCTGGCGGTGGCGAACGAGGAGGAGGATGGCCGCATCTACCTCAATTTCGCGGCCAAGCTGCGCGACCAGTTTCCCGGTTCGGCCAAGGTCTTCGAGGCGATGGCGGCGGAGGAGCAGGGGCACCGCCACCAGTTGCTTAGCCTCTACGAAGCCAAATTCGGCAAGGACATGCCGCATATCACCCGTGCGGATGTGAAGGGCTTTCTCAAGCGCAATCCGGTCTGGCTGCTCGACGGCCTCCGTATCGACGTCGCCCGGCGTCAGGCCGAGATCATGGAGATGGAAGCGGCCGAATTCTACGCCTCGTCGGCCGAGCGGGCCCGCGATGTCGATGTCCGCAAGCTGCTCGGGGACCTCGCCGAAATCGAGAAGAAGCACGAGAGCCTGGCGGCAAAGCTTGGCGAAACCCATGTCAGCGGCGATGTGAAGGCCGAGGAGGAGGCGACCAAGCGCCGGCTGCTCGTGCTTCAGGTGGTGCAGCCGGGACTGGCGGGCCTGATCGACGGCTCGGTCTCGACGCTTGCGCCGATCTTCGCCGCGGCGTTTGCCACGCATAATACCTGGAACACGTTCCTGATCGGCATGGCGGCTTCCGTCGGCGCCGGGATCAGCATGGGCCTGACCGAGGCGATGTCGGATGACGGCGCCATCACCGGGCGGGGCAGCGCCTGGCTGCGCGGCGTCGTCTGCGGGCTGATGACCACGGTCGGTGGCCTGGGGCACACCCTGCCCTACCTCATCCCCGATTTCTGGACGGCGACGGCGGTGGCGGGCGTGATCGTGCTGGTCGAACTCTGGGCGATCGCCTGGATCCGCTGGAAATACATGGAGACGCCGTTCACCTCGGCGATGGTGCAGGTGGTGCTCGGCGGGCTTCTCGTTCTGCTGGTGGGAATTTTTATCGGCAGTTCGTGATCACCGTCGCGATTCCCGGACAGGCGTAGCGTAGCGGAACCTGATCCGGGATCCAGCACATGACGAGCCGCAAAGCGGTGCAGAATTACTTTGTGCTTCGCGCTTGTTGCGCTGGACCCCGGGTTCCATTCCGCTTCGCTGCATGTCCCCGGGGATCGCGGCCCCGCTTTTCAAATCACGATCACCTTCATGCCGACACGGACCCGCTCGTAGAGGTCGGTGACGTCGTCGTTGGTCATTCGGATGCAGCCCGAGGACACCGCCTGGCCGATGGTGCCGGGTTCGTTGGTGCCGTGGATGCGGTAGAGCGACGAACCGAGATACATCGCGCGCGCCCCCATGGGGTTGTCCGCGCCACCGGCCATGAAGCGCGGCAGATCGGGACGGCGTTTCAGCATCTCGGCGGGGGGCGTCCAGCTTGGCCATTCGGCTTTTCGGGTGATGGTCTTGACCCCGCCCCACTCGAAGCCGGGGCGGCCGACGCCGATGCCGTAGCGCATGGCCCGGCCGTTGGACTGCACGAGATAAAGAAAGCGGTTGGGCGTATCGATCACCACCGTGCCGGGACCATGCGGCCCGTTATAATCCACCTCCTGCTTCAGGAAGCGCGGATCGAGCACGCGCTCGACGCGGCGCTCGGCATGGGGCTCGGGCGACAACGCGGCGTGGCGCACCTCCGCGCCCGGCGGACGCAGCATCGGGTCGGTGGGCGCGGTCAGATAGGCGCCGCGCCGTGGCGTGTTGTAGACCGGGACGCCGCGCGCCGCCGGAGTCGGATCGCGCCCCGTCATCAGCAGTTCGATCAGGCCGCCGCCGTAAGCGCCGCTACTGGTGGGCTGCGCGGCCAACTCGGATGGCCGGGTCTGGGCATGGCCGGGCTGCGGCGCGATCAGCAGGCCCGCGAGCGCGAAAAACGGAAGCGAGATCAGGAACTGCATGGCGATCATCCATCGTTACGCGACTTGACTGGCGGCTCTTGGCTGAACCAGCCTCCGCCCCCGGCGTTCAAGGATTGGTGAATCAACCGCGCGTCAGGCCGCAAAGCATTGAAGGAGCGCCGCTTTCCTCGCATTAAGGTTATCGGCGCGCCAGCAAACGCGGTGAATCCGCGGTTACGATGCGCCGACGTTAAGTGACCTATGCGTCGGCGCTATTCGAATGCGCCACTTTGACCTTGGACACGGGTCGCGGGCGGGCGTAGCGTGGTGCCTCATCGACAGCGCCCCGATACCGGGCGGCTGCCCCGTTTCGATCGCCAAAGAGGATTTCCATGCCAAAGGCTGACCGCATCCAGGCCATCGCTCCCGAGATCGCCGAAATCCGCCGTGATTTCCACCGTTACCCGGAACTGTTGTTCGACGTGCATCGCACGGCAGGGATCGTCGCCGAGAAGCTCAAGAGCTACGGCGTGGACGAGATCGTCACAGGGATCGGCCGCACCGGCGTCGTCGGCGTCATCAGGGGCCGCGGCAATGCTTCCGGCAAAAGCGGCTCCGGCAAGGTTATTGGCCTGCGCGCCGACATGGACGCCCTGCCGATCCACGAGGAAACCAACCTGCCGCACCGCTCCACGATCGAGGGCAAGATGCACGCCTGCGGCCATGACGGCCACACCGCGATGCTGCTCGGCGCCGCGAAATATCTCGCCGAGACGCGCGACTTCGACGGCACCGCCATCGTCATCTTCCAGCCGGCGGAGGAAGGCGGCGGCGGCGGACGCGAGATGTGCCAGGAGGGGCTGATGGAGCGCTTCGGCATCCAGGAGGTCTATGGCATGCATAACATGCCGGGCCTGCCCATCGGTTCCTTCGCCGTGCGCAAAGGTCCGATGATGGCGGCCGCCGACCGCTTCGGCATCAAGCTCGAAGGCCGGGGCGGACACGCCGCGAAGCCGCATGAAACGATCGATCCGCTGATCGGGGCCTGCCAGATCGTCTCGGCGCTGCAAAGCATCGTCTCGCGCAATGCCGATCCGCTGGAGTCGCTCGTGGTCTCGGTCACGGCGATCTCTGCCGGCCAAGCCTACAACGTCATTCCCCAGCATGCCGAGATCAAGGGCACCGTCCGCACGCTGTCGAAGGAAATGCGCGACCTTGCCGAAGCGCGGTTCCGCACCATCGTCACGAGCGTGGCGCAGGCGTTCCAGCTCACCTGCACCATCGATTACGAGCGTGGCTACCCGGTTACGTTCAATCACGCGACGCAGACCGACTTCGTCACGGGCCTCGCCGGCAGCCTGTTCGGCGCGGGATCGATCGACACCACCGTGCCACCGACCATGGGCGCGGAGGACTTCTCGTTCATGCTGGAGGAGCGTCCCGGCTCCTATATCTTCATGGGCAACGGCGATTCAGCCGGCCTGCATCACCCGGCCTACGAATTCAACGACGCAGCGATACCGGTCGGCATGACGTACTGGGCCGGGCTCGTCGAAACAGCGATGCCGGCGCGTTGAAAGCTCACACCGAAGCCGCCGGCCGGGAAACCGGCTGGCGGCTTTTTTGTTTCAGGTGCCGGTGCGGCGCGGACCCAGTTCGCGCGGCGCCGGGCTGACCGTCACGCTGGTGCCGTTGCGCACCTCGAGCACCGCGAGGCCGCGATCGTTGGGCCCATCGGCACGGAAGCGGAAGACGCCATCGGCGCCAGCGAAGCCCGAGGGATTGGTGAGCACGGCTTCCGAGAAGCGCTGGGTGCCTTGCGTCCGGGCCAGTGCCGCCACGAGCGAGACGGCGTCGTAAGCCAGCGTCGCCGTGCGTGTCGGCGGCGCGTTGAAGCGGGCCTGATAGCGGGTCGCGAAGGCGTTGAAGCCGGCGGCATCGGGGGAGGCGAACCAGCCGCCTTGGAGCTGCGGGATGGCGAAGGTGCGGGCATCGTTCCAGACGCCGGTGCCGAGCGGCTTGACGCGTCGGGGATCGTATCCCGTCGCCTGAAGCGCCTGGGCGATGACAGTCAGGAAATCGGCGCCCTCGGGCAGCAGCAGCGCGTCGGACTGGGCCAGCGCCGGAGCGAGCCGGCCGACGGCCTCGCGGATCTTGCCCGCGTCCTGCTGGTAGCGCTCGATGGCGACGACACGGGCCCCGCGCGCGCCCGCCGCCTGCTGGAACGCCGCCTCGACAACCTTGCCATAGGACGTATCGGGCACCAGCGCCGCGAAGGAGCGCCGGCCCTGGGCGATGGCGTGCGAGATGATGCGATCGACGTCGTTTTCCGCGAGGAAGGACAGCAGATAGACGCCCTGCGCCGCGACGCCGGTATCGGTCGAAAAGGCGATGACCGGCCGGTTGGCGGCGCGCGCCACCTGGCCGACGGCCTGAACCGTGGGGGCGAACAAGGGACCGACGATGATCTCGGCGCCCTCGGCCACCGCCTCCTGCGCCGCGGCCTGGGCACCCTCGGTCGTGCCGCGATCATCCTTCACGAGGATCGTCAGGTTGGCACCCTGGAACTCGGCCAGCGCCATTTCGGCGGCATTGCGCAGGGCATTGGCGACCAGCGCCCCCTGCCCGCCCGCCGATAGCGGCAGGACCAGGCCGACGCGCACGCTACCATTGCCGATCGTCTGGCCAGTGGTCGCGGCGGCCGTCTGGGTCGGCACGGGCTGGGTCGGCTTGGTGGAATCGAAGCCCGGCAGGCCCGACAGGCTGTTGCAAGCGGTCAGGGTCGCCAGGAGGCCGGCGGACAGGAGCGTGCGGCGGCAGAGGCCAGAAAGCTGGATGACGTTCATGACCGCTCCTCAAGTTCCCCGGCGCGCCGCGAGAGACCGGCAAGATACCGACAAGCCGCGAATCCGCGGCGCATTTGGTGAAAACATACAGCAAGACGGAGCGGTCGGCCTATCCCGCATCGCGCGCTTTTCCCCGCGCCGGGACCTATCTGCCACACCTGGCGATGGTCAAACGGCCGATGAGGCCACGGCACGTGGCATCTTTGGCGTGACCGGCGCCGGGCGGCATGCCACGTATGGGTGATGACAACCGACGCGCCACGCACCGGGCAGCCCGCGCCTTCCCAACTCCGCACGAGGGGCGGCTTCACCGCCTTCGGCGTCACCGCCGAGGGCGAGCGGCTGGCGCCGGGCCTGCATATCGTCGCGACCCCCATTGGCAATTTGCGTGACATCTCGTTCCGGGCGCTGGGGACGCTGGCGGGGGCGGACGCGATCCTGGCCGAGGACACCCGCGTCACCCGGACATTGCTCACGCATTTCGGCATCGCCACGCCCCTGGTCGCCTATCACGAGCACAATGCCGCGCTGATGCGACCGAAGGTGATGGAGCGTCTGCGCCAGGGTCACGCCCTCGCGCTGGTCAGCGATGCCGGCACGCCGCTAGTGTCGGACCCCGGTTACAAGCTGGTCGAAGGCGCGGTGGAAGCAGGTTTCACCGTGACCGGCGTGCCCGGTCCCTCGGCGGTGATGGCGGCGCTGGTGCTCGCCGGCCTGCCGACGGACCGCTTCTTCTTCGAAGGCTTTCTGCCGCCCAAGGCCGCCGCGCGGCGGGCCCGATTGCAAGAACTGGCCACCATTCCGGGCACGCTGGTGTTCTTCGAAAGTCCGCGCCGCGTGGCGGAGGCGCTGGCCGATGCCAGCGCCATGCTCGGGCCGCGTCCGGCGGCGGTGGCGCGCGAACTGACGAAGTTCTACGAGCAGGTGCGCCGGGGCACCTTGTCCGAGCTGGCGAGCCTCTACGCGACGGAGGATGCGCCGCGCGGCGAGGTCGTCATCCTGATCGGCGCCGCGCAAGTCGCCGAGCAGGGCGCGGACGAGATTGGCGCGGCTGCGGACGAGGCGATCGACGCGCGCCTGAAGGCCGCACTGGCGACGCTTTCGCTGAAGGAGGCGGTGGCGCAGGTGACGGCCGCGACAGGCCAGCCGCGCCGCAAGA
>JAESGE010000207.1_pt1 | contig 26768 bp, 26 predicted proteins | sample 9269601 | NCBI WGS metagenome assembly JAESGE01 (sample SAMN14515569, study PRJNA621662) | algae metagenome | isolation source: Tolypothrix brevis GSE-NOS-MK-07-07A and co-occurring heterotrophs from wet... | place: USA: Grand Staircase Escalante National Monument, Utah | collected 2006-04-16
TCCGAAAACTTCGATGCCTTCATCGTCTTCCACTCCTCCCGGCCAAGGGCAGGTTACGCGGAAAACTCCAACCTCAAACGATCCAGTTTCGCGGTCTCACATCAATCACATCAGTCTCACATCAATCACATCAATCACATGCATGAAGCGGCTCACCGCGATCGATCTTGCTTTCTACACTGCGTCCCCATAGCTCGGCGTCGCCACGTCGCAAGAATGTCTCGCTGACATACTTTCCCTTCCGTCTGACCTGGACCCGCCAGGAGCCTGAAGGCAGCTTGGTGATGGTGGCCATGTCGTGTGCTCTATGTGTGCAGTGCGCGATCGAAAAGTAGCGAAAGGTGGCGTACAACGGCGTACAACAGAGTGCACACGCCGCCTGCCAACATGTTCAGATTAAAGAAAAAATGACGATAAATCAACATTTTAGATTCGCCGTCGCGCCGATGATGGACTGGACGGACCGGCATTGCCGCTTCGTGCATCGCCTGATGTCGCGCCATGCGCTGCTTTACAGCGAGATGATGACGGCCGGCGCGGTCATCCATGGCGACCGGGCGCGGCTGATCGGGTTTGACGAAGCCGAACATCCGGTGGCGTTGCAGTTGGGCGGCAACGAGCCGGCGGCGCTGGCGCAGGCGGCGCGGATCGCGGCCGACATGGGCTACCGCGAGATCAACCTGAATTGTGGCTGCCCGTCGGACCGGGTGCAGGGTGGGGCGTTCGGCGCCTGCCTGATGCGCGAGCCCGCGCGCGTGGCCGAATGCGTGGCGGCGATGAAAGCTGCCGTCGCCGTGCCGGTGACGGTGAAATGCCGGATCGGCGTCGACGCGCAGGAGCCGCGCGAGGCGCTGTTCGCCCTGGCCGCTTTGGTGGAACAAGCCGGCGTCGATGCGCTGATTGTCCATGCCCGCAAGGCCTGGTTGCAGGGCCTGTCGCCCAAGCAGAACCGAGATGTGCCGCCGCTGGATTATCGAATCGTCCACGATCTAAAGCGCCAGCATCCCGCCCTGCCAATCGCGATCAATGGCGGGATCAAGGCTCCGGGCGAATGGCTCGATCATCTCGCCCATGTCGATGGCGTGATGGTGGGGCGCGAAGCCTACCAGAACCCGGAAATCCTGTTGCAGGTCGATCCCCTGCTATTCGGCGAGCCCGCGCCTCATGCCGATGCCTTCGCCGTGCTGGCGGCGCTGGAGCCCTATATCGCGCGGCATCTGGATGCGGGTGGACGCCTCCATGCCATCACGCGGCATCTCGTCGGTTTTTTCAGCGGCCGGCGCGGCTCCCGCCTGTTTCGCCAGCATCTCGCGCTGAATTGCGTCTCCGCCTCGGCGGGCCTTGGCGATCTGCGGCTGGCGATCGCCCAGATTGAGCGCGGGCAGGGCGAGGGTGCCACTCCGGCGATACAGGCCGCCTGAACCCTATTTCTGGCGCAGGATCAGCCTGCCGTCGCGCACCTCGTAGGAGTGAAGGCGCTCCAGAAACGTCATGCCGAGCAGGTTTTCGCTCAGTGCACCTTGCCGCGCCACCAGGGCTGGCACGTTGCGCTGGCTGATCTGTCCGATCCTGATCTGTTCGAGAACCACGGGCGCCGCGGTGGTCCGGCCGTTGGCGGTCGCGACGGCGACCCGGTAGCCGCCATCGGGAATACGCAGCCCCAGCGCCTGCGCCGTTTCCGCCGTCAACACCACGCTGGTCGCGCCGGTATCGAACATCATGCGCGAGGGTTGGCCGTTGATATGCCCGGCGATGACGAATGCGCCCGACAGGCTGCGCGCGATCGTCGCCTCGCCCGGCTGCGTCACGACAGGCATGCCCGGCGTGAGTTCGGCGCGAATGCGGTTGACGACCGGGTCGGTATAGGCCTGGAACTCGGAGCGATAGGCGTAGAGCGCGATCGCGATCAGGAAAATGCAGATCCAGGCGGCGATACCTTGCAGGGTATTGCGCAGATCGTGACGCAACTGTTGCGCGAACCAGCCGCTCCAGATCAGCAGTAGCAGGCCGCTGCCAGCGATACTGGCGAAAACCGAGGGCTCCAGCCCCAGGATGTCCGGATTCGATCCGAATAGGACAAGAGACACGACCGCGACGATGAGGATCGCAAGCGCGATGATCAACATCGGTCAGTCACCCGTATCTGGCCGTAATGCGTGGAGCCGGGCCGGCAATTGCCGCATGACCAGAAGGCGTTCGGCCTCGGACATACGGCTCCAGTTGCCGATCTCGGCGAGCGAGCGGCCGCAGCCCTCGCACAGCCCGGAGGAGGCATCCATCAGGCACAGCTTGACGCAGGGGCTCGATGCCGGGAGGCCGCTGGCGGTCTTCAGCACGGCTGGCGGCATGACATCTCCTGTTCGCGCGGCGTCTTTGGGCATCGAGGACATGAACTCATGTGTTCCGGGAAAGCATCAAATGGTGGCGGCGACGCCGATATAAAAGCCGATCTCGGCAAGTTGCTGGCCGGCTCCCGCGATATCGCCGGTTTGGCCGCCGATCAAGCGACGCGCCAAATGCGCCATCAGCGCGGCAAGCAGACCTGCCAGCACCAGCGCGAGCAGCGCCACATGGGGCCCGAGGCCGGCCAGGGAAAAGCCGGCGATCGTGATCGCCAGCGAGGCGGCAAGCGCGATGCGCGTGGTCGCCCGTGTCGGCTGTCCGACGGCGGCCGCGGCACCATAGGCCCTCGCCGGCGCATCGTCGGCGAGGATCTTGATGCCGAGACCGCGCGACCAGGCGGCCGCGACCAGTATGACGATAGCAGCGGTCGCCCCACCCGCGCTTTCCGCGATGGCGGCGAGCGCGGCGATCCGCAGGATCAGCGACAGGCCAAGCGCCACCGCACCGAAGGTGCCGACGCGGCTGTCCTTCATGATCTCGAGTCGGCGCTCGACATCATGGCCGCCGAACAGGCCGTCGGCGCTGTCGGCGAGCCCGTCCTCGTGGAAAGCTCCCGTCGACAGGACCAGCACCGTGATCGCGATGGCGGCGCAGAGCGTCGCCGAAAGCCCCCCTGCGTCCAGCGCCCAAAGGCAGGCCGCCGCTGGCATGGCGATGACGAGCGCGGCAAGGGGAAGGGCGCGCGGCACGATCCGGAAATCGGGAACGCCGTGGGGATCGGATTCTGATCCAAGGCGCGGCATCGGCAGCCGCGAATAGAAGCGCACGCACTGGATGGTGGCGATCGGCAGGCCGGGCCAGCGCGCGCGATCGGGCAGGGTGGCGTGAAGCCCCGGCGAGCGCGGCGCGGAAATCCTGTCGGCGGAAAACTTGTCGGAAGCGGTCATGTCCAGCCTCGCCGTTTCTGCCTCGCCGGTTCTGTCGAGGTGCGCCGGGAACGATCATGTCCGATTGTCTTGCGCTGGCATGCGGCTATAGCAGCACCACGACGTGTTTCGCCAACGCAATCCAAACCTCGCTCAATGATCGGTTCCCTCGATGTCGACCTCTGCCTCCGGCCTTCCTTTCGACGATATCCATAATCTGATGAACATAATGCCGGGGCCCGACGTCGCAGCCGCCGACCAGGTGCGTGCGCGCGACCGCGATCTGACCAAGCCTGCCGGCTCGCTTGGACGCCTCGAGGACCTCGCCGAATGGGTCGCGGCCTGGCAAGGCAAGGGCCAGCCGCGAATCGACCGGCCGCTCGTCTGCGTCTTCGCCGGCAATCACGGCGTCGTCGCGCAGGGCGTCTCGGCCTTCCCGCCGAGCGTGACGCGGGCCATGCTCGACAATTTCGCGGCCGGTGGCGCGGCGATCAATCAGATCTGCGCGGCGTTCGATCTCGGATTCAAGGTCTTCGACCTGGCGATCGACCTGCCGACGGGCGACATCACCCGCGAGGACGCACTCGACGAGAAATCCTGCGTCGCGACCATGGCCTTCGGCATGGAAGCGCTGGCCGGCGGCGCCGATCTGCTTTGCCTGGGCGAAATGGGCATCGGCAACACGACATCGGCGGCGGCGATCTACGCGGCGCTCTATGGCGGCGGCGGTCGGGCCTGGGTCGGTCGCGGCACCGGGCTCGACGATGACGGCCTGGCGCGCAAGGTTCTCGCGGTCGACACGGCCCTGGCGCATCACAGGGCCGGCCTCTCGAACCCGCTTGAAATCCTGCGGCGGCTGGGCGGGCGCGAAATCGCCGCCATCGCCGGCGCCATCCTCGCCGCGCGCCTCCAGCGTATCCCGGTGGTGCTCGATGGTTTCGTGGTCACGGCGGCGGCGGCTGTGCTGCATGCCCTCGATCCCTCGGCGCTCGACCACTGCGTCGCCGGGCATCTATCGGCCGAAAGCGCTCACCGGCAGGTGCTGGTCAAGCTCGGCATGGTGCCGCTGCTGTCGCTCGACATGCGGCTCGGCGAGGGAACGGGAGCGGCGCTCGCGGCCAACCTCGTGAAGGCGGCGGTCGCCTGCCACACCGGCATGGCGACCTTCGATCAGGCGCAGGTGGCGCGCAAGGACGGCTGACGTTCAGCGGCTGAGGCCCGGTCGTTTCAGGCCGCCCAGCTCGGTTTCGATTTCGTGGCGTCGCGCGGCTGATGCGGATCGAGCGCCGGCAGCGTTTCCATCACCCGGCCCGGCGGGAACGTCACGGTCACGAGTGTGCCGTCGCGCGGCCGCGATTTCAGATCGAAGCCCCCTTCGTGCAGATCGACCAGCCCCTTGACGATCGGTAATCCCAGTCCCGACCCCTGTTCCGCTGTCTTGATGGCGTGCGATCCTCGTCCGAAGGATTGAAGCACGGTCGGGATCTCATCTTCCGGGATTCCCGGCCCGTTGTCCTTGACGCTGACATACTGGCCACCGGCGGCGGTCCAACCCACCTTGATCACGATCTCGCCCCCCTGCGGCGTGAACTTGATGGCGTTCGACAGGATGTTGAGCACGATCTGGCGCAGGGCCCGCTCGTCGCCCCAGATCTTGGGCAGGTCGGTCTCGATCAGGTTCTCGATGCCCTGGCCCTTGGCGCTGGCGCGCAGGCTCAGCATGTGCTGGCAATCCTCGACGATGCCGGCAAGGCTCAGGGCTTCCTCGTTCAGTTCATACTTGCCCGCCTCGATTCGCGAGAGATCGAGGATTTCGTTGATCAGCTCCAGCAGGTGCTGCCCTGATCCATGGATGTCGCCGGAGTAATCCTTGTAAGCCGTGTTGAGATGCGGCCCGAAAATCTCGTTCTTCATGACCTCCGAGAAACCCAGGATCGCATTGAGCGGCGTGCGCAGTTCGTGGCTCATGGTGGCGAGGAAACGCGACTTGGCGAGGTTGGCTTCCTCGGCCTTGCGGCGGGCCTCGTCGGAATTGGATTTCGCCGTTTCCAACTCGGTGATCAGCGAGTCCTTCTCGGCTTGGTAACGGATCATCTCAAGCGTCGTCGAATAGAGCCGGTTGACGAGGAAGACGAAGAACACCTGCGCGGCACCGGTCACCATCAGGATGGTGATCGAATCCATCGTCCAGTTGCCCCAGACGTAGAGGATGATGCTGAATGTCACCGGCAGCAGGCCGCAAAGCACAGCCCGCGGAACCGATGCCGACAGCATCACCATCAGTGCGCCAACGATCAGCGTCGTCGCGAGCACGAACATCTTCACCGCCGACTCGTCGACGCCGACGAACAGCACGATCAGCAACGCCCAGGCTGTCCCGTGCACGGCTTCGGCAAGCTGGAATACGACGCGCCATTTGCGCAAATCGGCGTCGGAGGGGCGCTCCTTCAGAAAGCGGCGCGTGAAGAACGCGGTCATGCCGGCGCTCAGCATCAGGATGCCGAGCCACATGCCGATGAGATACGGCGACAGCCAGAACGAGGCCGCCGCGCCGACGGCGAGCGCGAGAACCATGGCGGCGCCCGAGCCGGCCAGCCGGTGCTGCGCGTAGATCCGCATCAATTCGTGGTCGAAGGCGCGCACGAAACCGATGGACGAGGTCAGCCGCTCGCGCACGCTACGCATCTCGCGCGACAGGTGCTTGCGGCGCGCGTGTTCGACCGGGTTCGGACCACGGCCGCGCTGTACCTGTTGGACGGTCAGATCTGGCATCAAGCGGCGGGTCTTGTTCAACGAGAAAACGTGGTCCGTGAAATGCGGCGCAGGCGCGACCGCGCATTCATGGCAGGAAATCGTTAAGGTCTTGCTGATGGCACGCCCCGGATTCCTGTTATCGCGGCTGACGGCCCGCTGGCGCCAGGTCGGACGACTGACCTATCTTGCGGTCGCGGCCGGCTTGATCGTGGCGCTCGCGGTCGTTGCCGGCCTGCTCGACGTGCGGCGGCGCGGCGAGGCCGATCTCATCGGCTACGCTACGGCGATCGACGGCGACTCCCTCCGGATCGAGTCTGACGAGGTGCGCCTCGCCGGTATCGACGCACCCGAATACGCGCAAACCTGCCAGGATGGCGCAGGTCGCGATTATCCTTGCGGGCGGCTGGCCCGGCGCGCCTTGGCCCGGATGCTGGTCGGCGGCCCGGCGCGCTGCGTCATCTCGGGCCGCGATGCCTATAACCGCAGACTCGGACACTGCTTTCAGGGCGAAACCGATCTCAACGCCACGCTTGTCCGTGAGGGCCATGCGGTCGCATTCGGCGGCTACGACAGCGAGGAGGCGCAGGCGAGAGCGGCCCGTCGCGGCCTCTGGTCGGGAGCATTCATCCGGCCGGTGGATTATCGCCAGCGTCATCCGGGAGCGGTTCCTGACCGCCGCTGACGAATGTCACGCAAACCGCACTGCGGACCTTGCCAAAGTCATCATGGTTCCACATTTCCGGCGTTGGCTTTGCTGGCGGCTATGGTGCCGTCCGGTTTGAGCCACCCCATGAGGTGAATCCCCATGATCCAACTTTCCATCAACGGCAGCGCGCGGCAGATCGATGTCGACCCCGACATGCCCCTTCTCTGGGCGCTGCGGGACCATCTCGACCTCACCGGCACGAAATTCGGCTGCGGCATGGCGCAATGCGGCGCCTGCACCGTTCACGTCGATGGCCAGCCGACACGCGCCTGTGTGACGCCGATCTCCAGCGTCGCCGGGCAGAAAATCACTACCATCGAGGGGGTGCAGGGCAAGGTCGCCGCCGCCGTCACAGCCGCCTGGATCAAGCTCGACGTGCCGCAATGCGGCTATTGCCAGTCCGGGCAGATCATGTCCGCCGTGGCGCTGCTGGAATCCAACACCAAGCCGACGGATGCCGATATCGATGGCGCCATGGCCGGCAACCTGTGCCGCTGCGCCACCTATCAGCGCATTCGCGGCGCCATCCACGAAGCCGCACGGACATTGGGAGCGTGACATGCTGAAAGCACTGATGTCGCAAGTTTCGGCCGTTTCGGGTGCCCGGGCGCCGGTATCGCGCCGCCTGTTCCTGGCGGGTTCGGCCGCGGTCGGCGGCGGGCTCGTCATCGGCTTCGCGCCGGTTTCGCGTGGACAGGCGCAGGGTGTCGCCGCAGCGCCGACACGGGCCCTGTCGCCCTATCTCACCATCGCCCCCGACAACACCGTCACCGTGCATGTCGCCCACATGGACATGGGCCAGGGTATCTATCACGGCTGCGCCACGCTGGTGGCCGAGGAACTCGGCGCCGACTGGGGCCAGATGAAGGCCGATGGCGCGGCGGGAAATCCCAAGGCCTATGGCAACATCGCCTGGGGCGGCGTGATCCAGGGCACCGGCGGCTCGACGGGCACGACCTCGTCCTTCGACCGCTACCGCAAGGCGGGGGCTGCGGCCCGCGAGATGCTCGTTCAGGCGGCCGCAACCGAATGGAACGTCCCGGCTGGCGAAATTCGCGTCGAGAAGGGCGTTCTCAGCCATGGTTCTGGAAAGACTGCCGGATTCGGTGCGCTGGCGCAGAAGGCGGCAGCGCTGCCGGTCCCGGCCAATCCGAAACTCAAGGACGCCAAGGACTGGGTCTTCATTGGCAGCGAGACACTGCCCCGCCTCGACAGCCGGCAGAAATCGACCGGCACCGAAACCTACACGATCGATATCAAGCTGCCCGGAATGCTGACGGCGGTGATGATCCATCCGCCGTTGTTCGGGGCAACCGTCAAATCGTTCGACACCTCGAAGGCCAAGGCGGTGAAGGGCGTCGTTGACGTCGTCTCGACGCCGCGCGGGCTCGCCGTTGTCGCGCAGGACATGTGGTCGGCGCTGAAGGGCCGCGAGGCCATGGAGGGCAGCGTCCAGTGGGATGACTCGAAGGCCGAGAAGCGGTCGACCAGCGATCTCACCCGTGAATACAAGGCTCTGGCGGCCAAACCTGGCGCGCTCGTCGCCCGGAATGACGGCGATGTCGCCAAAGGCTTCGCCGGCGCGGCAAAGGTGCTGGAAGCGACCTACGAGTTCCCCTATCTCGCCCATGCGGCGCTCGAACCACTGAATGCCGTCGTTCGCAAGAATGCGGATGGCACGCTCGAAGTCTGGGGTGGCCACCAGATGCCCGACATCTACCAGGCGGTCGCGGCATCGATCGCCGACGTGGTGCCGGACAAAGTGAAGATGCACGTCATGAAGACCGGCGGCGGCTTCGGCCGGCGCGCGGTGATGGATGCCGATGTCATCGCCGAGGCGGTCTCAGTTGCCAAGGCCATCGGCTTCCGTGCGCCCGTCAAGGTGCAGTGGACCCGCGAGGACGACATGCGCGGCGGGCGTTACCGCCCGGCCTATGTCCACCGCGTCAAGGGCGGACTCGATCAAGCCGGCAATATCGTCGCCTGGGAGAACCACATCGTTGGCCAGTCGATCCTGAAGGGGACGCCTTTCGAGGGCATGATGGTCAAAAACGGCATCGACCTGACCTCCGTGGAGGGCGCCAACAACCTGCCCTATGCGCTTCCCAGCCAGCGCGTCGAACTGACGACCACCGAAGTCGGCGTGCCGGTGCTGTGGTGGCGCGCGGTTGGATCGACGCATACGGCCTTTGCCACCGAGTGCTTCATCGACGAGCTTGCGGAAGCCGCCGGCAAGGACCCGTTCGCGTTTCGTCTGGCGATGCTGGCCAATCGGCCGAAAGACGCGGCGGTGCTCCGGCTCGCCGCCGAAAAGGCCGGATGGGGCACGCCACTGCCGGAAGGGCGGTTCCGCGGTGTCGCCCTGGCCGAATCCTTCTCGACCCATGTGGCGCAGGTCGCGGAAATCTCGTCCGACGGTAAAGGCCGGTTCAAGGTCGAGCGCGTGGTCTGTGCGCTCGATTGCGGCGTGGCGGTCAATCCCGACATGATACGTGCCCAGATCGAGGGCGGTATCGGCTTCGGGCTCGGCGCGGTGATGAAATCGCAGCTCACGCTCGACAAGGGCCGGGTCGTGGAGGGCAACTTCGACGGATACGAGACCTTGCGCATCGACGAGATGCCGAAGGTCGAGGTCCATATCGTTCCCTCCACCAACCCACCGACTGGTGTGGGCGAGCCCGGCGTGCCGCCGATCGGCCCGGCGGTCGCCAATGCGATGTACGCCGCAACCCGCAAGCGCCTTCGGGTGCTGCCGTTCTCGCGGCCCGAAAACGCCTGACGAGGCGATGTCCGGCGGCGGGCCAGGACCTGCCGCCGGGACCTTGCCGCCGGGATTTTGCCGCCAGTTCTCGCGTGGATGCCTAATCAGGGAAGGTTGACCTTGGCCGGGTCGGCGTGGTCCATCTGGGGCTGTGTCCTCGAAGGATTCCACGGATGAAGCTGTTCGACGCTGGCAAGGCACCCAATCCCCGCCGCGTCCGGATTTTTTTCGCGGAGAAGCAGGTCGCGCTGCCTGAGATCGTTCCGCTGGACCTGGCGAAGGCCGAACAGAAATCGGCCGAATTCGCGAAGCTCAACCCGCTGCTTCAAGCCCCGGTACTTATCCTCGACGACGGTACGCCCCTGGCCGAAAGCATGGCGATCTGCCGCTATATCGAGGCGCTGCACCCTGAGCCCGCACTGTTCGGCGCTGACGCAAAGACGCAGGGCGTGATCGAGATGTGGAGCCGGCGTCTCGAATTCGGCCTTTATCTTGCCATTCAGGCGGTCTATCGGCACGGCCACCCCGGTATGGCGACTTCTGAAATTCCGCAGATCGCCGACTGGGTCGACGCCAACCGGCCGCGTGTCTTCGAAAACCTCGCTGTGCTGGACAGGCAGCTTGCGCAGAACCGGTTCGTGTGCGGTGCCGCGTTCTCGGTGGCGGATATTACCGGCGGCGTCTCGATCGATTTCATGCGCTGGGCGCGCCTCGCGGTGCCCGACGATCTGGTGAATATCCGCCGCTGGCATGCCGAACTGATGGCGCGGCCGAGCTGGCAGGCGTGAGTGGGGATTGGCGGTGCGCTCGAAGCCTGCGAACGAATGGCGGCGGTGGAGGATGGCGACCTTGCTGATCGCGGGCCTGGCCGGGGCTTTATCGACAGGCGCCAAATCCGCCGATGCGCTCACCGGCGATGCGATCCGCAGGGCCTTCGAGGGCAACACGGTTTCAGGACGCTATTCCAACAGGCAATTCTTTACCGAATTTCATCATCCGGACGGGCGCGCGCTGGGGCATAATGGCTGGCAGGTCAACAAGGATGCCTGCTGGACCACGACCGAAACCAGCGTCTGCTATTATTACGGGCCGCAGAACGAACGCACGACCCACTGTTTCTCGGTGGAACTGGTCGATCGTCTTTACGTGCTGAAGACCGCCGAAACCGGGCGGATCAACGCGGTCGCGACCGTGGAGCCGGGTAATCCGCGCAATCATACCGACAATGGCGTGAGTTGGTATTGCGACGGCAACATCTCGGGGCTTCCCCCGGGCGGTCGTCGCGTCGCATCGATGACGCCGCGCCCCCAGGCCGGCTCCCAAGCCAGTCCCCAAGCCAGTCCCCAAGCCGGCAGCCGAGCTGCCGGACGATGACCGTCCCCGAAACCCTCGATCAGGTCCTGGCCGAGCTTTCGGCCTGCCGGCTGTGCCGCGATGCGCCGCGTCATGGCCTGCCGCTGCCGCATGAGCCGAGGCCGGTTATTCAGGCCAGCGCCACCGCGCGGTTGTGCATCGCCGGGCAGGCGCCGGGCACGCGCGTCCATGCCAGCGGCAAGCCGTTCACCGATCCCTCCGGCACGCGGCTGCGCGAATGGCTCGGCCTCGACGAGGGGGCCTTCTATGACGCCGATAAGGTCGCCATCATTCCGATGGGCCATTGTTTTCCCGGTCTCGACGCGCAAGGTGGCGACCTGCCACCCCGGCGCGAATGTGCTCCGCTCTGGCGCAACCGCATCCTCGCCCAGTTGCCGCGCCTGGACCTGATCCTGCTGATCGGCAGCTACGCGCAGGCGTGGCATTTGCCGCGCGAGCAGCGGCAGGGCGGCATGACGGGCACCGTGCGGCGCTGGCGCCAACTTCTCGATACACCGGGTCGCCCGCGCGTGCTGCCGCTACCCCACCCCTCCTGGCGCAATACCGGCTGGCTGAAGGCCAATCCGTGGTTCGAGGCGGAACTTGTGCCGGTGCTGCGGACGGAGGTTACGACGCTTCTCGCTTGAACTGGCGCGACGCACGCTTCGCCGCTATCGTCCGGACGCAACGGTCTGGAGAGATGGCATGAGCGAACCGGCAACCCTTTATCGCAGCGCCGGGGGCATCGCCACGATCACGCTCAACCGCCCCGAAAAACTCAACGCCTTCAATGGCGCGATGCATGCCGGGTTCCGCGAGGGGCTCGATCGCGCCGAAGCGGATGCGAGCATCCGCGCCGTGGTGTTCATCGGAGCCGGGCGGGCCTTCTCGTCCGGCCAGGATCTCACCGAGGATTTGCCGCGCGATAGGGATGGCAAGCCCGATCTCGGCCCACCACTGGCGCGCGACTACAATCCGCTGGCCCTGCGGCTGATGGCGTATCCCAAGATCACCATTGCGGCGATCAACGGGCCGGCTGTCGGCGCCGCGGCCAATCTCGCGCTGGCCTGCGACATCGTGGTGGCGGCGCGCTCGGCTTATATCCAGGAGGCCTTCGCCCGGATCGCGCTCGTGCCAGATGCCGGCGGAACCTGGCTGCTGCCGCGCATCGTCGGCTCCAAGCGCGCGCTCGCCCTGGCGCTTACCGGCGACCGCATCACGGCCGACGAGGCCATGGCGATGGGGCTCGTCTACCGCGTGTTCGAGGATGCGTCCTTCGTGGACGAGGTGGCAAGCTTCGTCGGACAGTTCGCGAAGGGACCGGCGGGAGCCTACTCGCTGATCAAGCAGGCCTTTGCCCGGTCGCTCGACAATGATTTCGCGACGCAACTCCAGCTTGAGGCCGATCTTCAGCAGATCGCGGGAAAGGCCGACGATTTCGCGGAGGCCGTGACGGCCTTTGCCGGCAAGCGGCCGGCGGTCTTCACCGGACGCTAGCGCAGCGCCATGTGACGCGTCAGCCGCAACTCGAACTTGTCCCAGACACGGCGGATGATTTCGACCATCGCGAGGTAGAGCAGGGCCGCGTAGAGATAGATCGACAGGTCGAAGGAGCGCGAGAAGGCGAGCTTGGTCGATCCCATCAGGTCGAAGATCGTCACCAGCGAAGCGACCGCGCTCGACTTGATCATGACGATGAGTTCGTTGCCCAGCGGCCGCAGGGCGATGATCATCGCTTGCGGCAGGATGACATGGCGCAGGGTCGACCAGCGATGCAGTCCCAGTGCGGCCGCGCCTTCGAACTGCCCCTTGTGGATCGACTGGATCGCGCCCCGGAAGATCTCGGCCTGATAGGCGGCGGTATTGATCGTGAAGGTGAAGACCGCACACAGGAATGGATCGCGGAAGAACCACCAGAGATTGACGCTTTCCCAGAACAGCCGGAAGGAGCCGAACCCGTAATAGACGAGGAAAAGCTGGCAGAGGAGCGGCGTGCCGCGAAAGAAGGTGGTGTAGCCGGTGATCATCATGCCGGCCCAGCGCGGGCCATAAAGCCGCACCAGCGCCAGCGTCAGTCCCAGAATGAGGCCGAGAACCACGGAAACCATGACAAGCTGGATGGTGACGCCGAGCCCGCTCGCCATGCGGCAGCCGTAGCGCTCCAGAACCTCGGAGCCGAACCAGTAGCCGGGATACTCGCACCAGTTCATTTCATCGCTCCGCCGAACGCCGCGTAGCCGCGATTGCTGCGCTCTTCGAGCCGACCGAAGAACCAGGCCGAGATCAGCGAGAACACGAGATAGATCAGCATCGCCGCGCCGAAAAACAGGAACGGTTCCTTCGTCGCGACATTGGCGCGGGTGGCGATGAACATGATGTCGGGCAGCGTGATGACGGAAACCAGCGAGGTTTCCTTCAGCAGGACCATCCAGTTGTTGCCGAGGCCGGGCAGGGCGACGCGCAGGACCTGCGGCAGCACCACGAGCCGGAACGCCTGCGCCTTGCTCAGGCCGAGAGCCGCGGCCGCCTCGCGCTGGCCCTTGTGAATCGAATTGAGGGCACCCACCCAGACTTCGCTGGAAAAGGCCGAGAGCACGAGACCGAGGGCGACCATGCCGGCGACGAAGGGGGGAATTTCCAGCCGTCCCGGCAGGCCGGTCCAGACATAGATGTTCTGCATCACGATCTGGACACCGAAATAGATGATGTAGAGCGTGAGCAACTCCGGCACGCCGCGAAAAACCGTGGTGTAGACGGTTGCGAACCAGCGCAGGATGGCGCTGTCGGAGCGCACGGCCAGCGCGATCAGCAGGCCCAGAAGCAGGCCGAAGGGCAACGTCGCCAGCGCGATCGAAATCGTGATCAAAGCGCCCTGAAACAGGGCCAGCCCCCAGCCGCCTTCGCCAAAACCCAGAAGATGCAGCGTGCTAAACATGATCGTCTTCCACGGTCGAAAGATCAGATGACGCCATGCTGGCCAATTCGGCAAGCGTTACCGGTTTGATGGGGGTGCGGATGCGGAACGTGCCCACGGTCTCGGGCGGAACCCCGCGCTCGCCGGCGATGATTTCGGTGACGGTCAGTCCGCATTGCCGCCCCTGGCAGGGACCCATGCCGCAGCGGGTGAAGCTCTTGAGCTGGTTCGGTCCCTGCACGCCGAGCGCCACGGCCGCGCGCACCTGGCCCGCCGTCACCTCCTCGCAACGGCAGACGATGGTGTTGTCGTCGACCGCGCGTCTCAGCCGGTCGGCCGGGCGGTAAAGCGCGTCAAGGAAGGAACGCCCGCGCCGTGCCGCGTTCAGGCGCGCGCGCGGTTTTTCGGCCGCCCTGTCGCGCGCCGATGCCGAGAGTTTCCCAAGATGAAAGGCAGCACCCAATCCGGCGATCTCGCCGCTGGCGGCAGCGGCCTCCGCTCCGTCGATCGCGGCGGCGTCGCCGGCAATGGCGATGCCGGCCACCGACGATTGGCCGTAGCCGTCGGTGACGGCGTGCCAACAGCATTGGACATCCGACCAGCGATGCGCGCAGCCGATGCTCATGGCGAGGTTCGTGGAGGGCACGACGCCCTGATGCAGCAGCAGCAGCTCCGCCTCGATCGCCTGCGGCAGGCGGCGGCCCTGAAGATAGGTGATCGATGTCAGGCGGCCGTCGCCGTCCGCCCGCAGGTCGCGTACCCGCCGGATCACCCGCGTGCCCCGCCGGACCCGCCGCAACAGGCCCAGACCCTTGCCGAGATAGGGCGAGCCCACGAAGGCAGGCAGATGGGAAGCCGCTTTCAGCCAGTTCACGGCCGGTGTCGTGTCCAGCAGCGCGACCGGCGGCGCCTTCGCCTTGATCAGCTGGCTGGCCAGCAGATAGAGCAGGGGGCCCGAACCGGCCAGCACGACGCGGCCCTGCGGCACCAACCCGCTGGCCTTGAGCGCGATCTGGGCGGCGCCCGCCGTCATGACACCAGGCAACGTCCAGCCTGGGAGAGGCCACGGACGCTCCTGCGCGCCGGTCGCGACAATGACGTAGCGCGCCGCGACGCGCCGCGCCCGGCCATCCTGCGACAGGTCGATATCGTGTTCCGTCGAAACCTCGGCATCCGCCACAGTTCGCCCCTCGGCCGGGCTCACTCCCCAGACCGTCGTGCGCGGTGCATAATCGAGGCCAGTGCCGAGAAACGCCTGAGCGAGACTATGGCCTGTCTCGATGTCGATCGGGCTCAAGACGACCGATTGCGCGTTCCGCTGCGTGACAGCCCGGTAGATCTGGCCGCCGGGGCCAAAGCCCTCGTCGATCGACAGAACGCTCAGGCCGTGTTGCGCGGCCGTGCGCGCCGCCGACATGCCCGCCGGACCTGTTCCAATCACCACGACATCGTAGCGGGCCGCCAAGTCTCGGATCGTCGCGATCCGTCGTGCGGTCATGAGCCGCTACCGCGCGGAGCATCGCTCTCGGCCATCGAGGGCGTGCTCGGCGAGATTTTGCCGGCCTGTGCCATGATCCGCATCCCGTCCCTGATTTCCACCATGCAGCCCTGCTGGTTGGCCCGTCCGTCGATGGTGACGAGGCACTCGTAGCAGACGCCCATCAGGCAATAGGGTGCGCGCGGCGCGCCGCTGACGGCCGTGCTGCGGCATACGATAATTCCTGCGGCCAGCAAGGCACAGGCAACGCTGTCGCCCATCTTTGCCGTCATCGGCACGCCGTCGAACGTGAAACCAACATCCGGCCCCGCGCCGGGGTCAGGCAGCCGCCGGAACATCGAACCTCGCCGTGCCAAAAGGTGCGAAGCGTTCGTCGAGCCTGCCGGCTGCAATGGCCGGCGCCAAGACCAGCGCATGGTTCGCCGCCAGCGTGATGCCGGAATGGCAACTGACGACAAACGCACCAGGAACGGTCGACGATTGCTCGTAGATCGGGAAGCCATCCGGGCTCATGACCCGTAGCGCCGCCCAGGAGCGCACGATGTTGAGATCGCCGAGGCGCGGAAACAGCTTGATGGCCCGGGCGGCGATATCGGCGACGAGGTGGGGCCGGGTTCGGGTATCGAGCGCGCCCGCCTCATGGCTGTCGCCGATCATCACGCCACCCTCGTCGGTCTGCCGGATATTGACGACCGGGTGATGCAGGAACGGCATCGTTTTTTCCGTCACGAGGACATGGCCGCGATTGGAAGTAACGGGACAAGAAACGCCGATCATCGGCGCGAGCCTGGCATTGTCGAGGCCGGCGGCAAGCACGATGGTTCGCGCCCGCATCTCGCCCCAGTCGCCCATGATCCTGACGCCGTCGCCTTCGGGCACGATCCGCGTCACGCGCCGGTCAGGACGGTAGCGCCCGCCATGGATCTGGAATCCGGCATGCAGCGCGTGAAACAGCTTGAGCGAATTCACATGGCCGTCGAGTGGGCAGAAGATCGAACCCGCTACCTCACGCCCGATATCGGGCAGGAGGGCGCGTGTCGCCGCGTGGCCAAGAATCTCGTAAGGATAGTCGGATGGCGTGAGCTGATTGTGCAGCCGCGCCATGGCATCGGCCTGGTCCCGCAGTTCGGCCTCCGACAGACAGAGCGAAAATCCGCCCGGCTGCGCGTGATGAATACCAATGCCGGTATCGCCTTCGAGAGCGCTCGCGAAGCGCGCCCAGCTTGTCGCTGAATTTCGAGTCCATGCGGCATAGGGCGCAAGTCCATCGCCCTTGCCTTGAACCCAGATGAGCGCGAAGTTTCCGCGGGAAGCCCGAAGCGCGATATCGCCCTCGTCGAGCAAGGTCACGTCATGACCGGACCGCGCCAGCCCCCAGCCGATCGTTGCTCCGACCACGCCGCCGCCGACAATCGCGATGTCCGTCTCGGACATGTCAGACTCGACGGTGGCCATCGAACTCGCGATCCGTATTCTGACAGAAGAAGTGCCGGAGGCGCGACGCGAGCATACGCATTTCTGCTTGTTCCTCGGGGGCCGGCCGGCGCGTTGGCGCCGGCCGGAATCGACAGGCGATCAGATGATAGGCGTCTGGAAATACTTGTCGGCGATCTTCTTGAACGAGCCGTCGGCGAGGGAATCGGCGATTGCCTTGTTGAACATCGCCTTCAACGCGCCGTCTTCCTTGCGCACGGCCATGCCAACGCCGGGCCCGTGGATGGCCGGGTCGCGGGCGATGGTACCGATCTGCTTGCAGCAATCCTTGCCCTTCCCGTCGAGGAAATCCTTGAGGGACAGGCTGTCGGCGACGATGTAGTCGAGACGACCGTTCAAGAGGTCAAGGTTGGCCTCCTCCTGCGTCGGATAGAGCCTAACCGTTGAATCCTTGTAGTTTTTTTCCAGGAAATTGGAATGAACGGTCGAACCCTGGGTGCCGACGGCCTTGCCCTTCAACGTCGCGGGCGAGACATCAGTCGAGGTGATCGATTTGGAGCCGATCACCCAGATCGGCGTCCGTGTGTAGACGGCTGTGAAGTCGACGCGCTTGGCCCGCTCCTCGGTGGCGTTCATGCCGGCGACGATAACATCGTATTTCTTGGCGAGAAGAGCCGGAATAATGCCATCCCAATCCTGGACGACCCAGGTGCATTTCACCTTCATTTTCTCGCAAAGCATGTTCGCGTAGTCGATTTCGAAGCCTTCCAGCTCTTTTTTGGCATTCAGATTGTTGAATGGCGGATAGGCACCCTCGGTGCCGATGCGGATTTCCTTCCACTCGGTCTGCTGGGCCAGCACACCGGTGGCGCCGGTCACGACCAGTGCGGCAGCGGCGATGAAACGAACGAAACTTTTCACGAAGACCTCCCAGGAGTTGTGCCACCGGGCTATGCGAAAAGCCGCGTGGCCGGTGATGCAGCTTGGGTCATTTCCAACCCTTTCCGCAAGAGGAATCCTGCATCTTCCGTTGGCGCGGCCGCATAAAGATCGGACGTAAAACATATTAATAAAAACAATAACTTACTTTTTTAAGGGCTATCAAAACGGCATCCTTTTCGCACGCCGATAGAAATTTGCAAATATCGGAAACCGCCTGTCGGCGACACTGTCAGCCTTGCGGCACCCGCGCATGATCGATGGCGAAGGTCGCGCTGGCGCATCGGACGCTGGTGGCCGCGGAAACGCTTTGGTGGACGTTGACTTTGGTGTGCTTAATCATCCGCCAGAAGCGGATAGCCATCAAAGGCTTTCAATGCCTTGAGTGCGAATGTCGTTGCGATACGGCTAATGCCAAGCGCATTGTCCGCAAGCCAGGCTCCCGTCATTTCCTCATAGGCCGCCAGCGAGGGCGCCACGATCCGGGCGAGATAATCCGCTTCACCGCTGACAACGAGCAATTCGACGACATTTGGGTTGGATCGAAGACGGCGCTCCACTTGCTCGCGCCGGCCCGCGGCATGATCGCGCAAGCCGATCTGGGCGATGGCCACAATCGCATGGCCAGCGAGTTCCGGCGCCAGACGTGCCGTGTAGCCAACGATAAGCCCTGATTTTTCCAGCCGCCGTAACCGATCGAGGCAGGGTCTTGGCGATAATCCGACCTTTTCGGACAGGGACTGGTTGGTTATCCGGCCGTTCGCGCGCAGGATATCGAGCATCCGTCGATCGATCGGGTCAAGTCGTAGCGGCCTGTTCCGCGCTCTGGCAGACGGCACATTCATCGCCCGAGAATTCCGTCACTGCCACTCGTCGCCACGGCTTTGGATTCGGCGATAAGGCTCAGAATCGTAAAAAGTACCTGAGCGGCGCATTGGGCCGTGTTCGTCGTGGCATCATATTGGGGGGCGACTTCAACAACGTCGCCGCCGATGATATTGCGGCCTTTGAGGGCGCGCAGGATTGCCAGCGCCTCGCGACTGGTCAAGCCTCCCACCTCAGGAGTGCCTGTCCCCGGAGCGAAGGCCGGATCGAGCGAATCGACATCGAAGCTGACATAGGTTGGTCCCATGCCGATGACCTCAAGTGCCCGCGCGATGACGGCATCGATACCGAGGCGATCGATCTCATCGGCATGGATGACCGTCATGCCGGATTCATAGGAAAATTCCCAAAGATACTCGGCGCCGCCGCGGATGCCGATCTGCACCGTGCGATCGGGGTCGAGAACGCCATCGAGCACCGCCATCCGAAACGGTCCACCATGGTGGAATTTCGAACCTTCGTAAGGGCCGGATGTGTCACAATGCGCATCGATATGGATCATCCCGACGGGACGATTCGCACCCAGGCTCTTTAAGATCGGATAGCTGATCGAGTGATCGCCGCCGATCGCTAGCGGAATGATGCCTGCCGCCGCAATCGCTCCGAAGCAGGCCTCGATATCCTGGTGGCAGCTTTCCAGCGAATAGCGCGAGCGAAACGGCACGTCACCGACATCGGCGACGTCGATAAGGTTCATCGGCGCTGTGCCCATGACGTGATCCATGGGACCGATCCGTTCAATGTTGCGCACGGCACGCGGGCCAAGCCGGGAGCCTGCGCGGTTGGTCACGCCGAGATCCATCGGGACGCCAATCAACGCCACATCCAAACCCGATAGATCGCCCGTCAGTAAGGCATCATGGCGATAAGTGGCGCCGAGGAAAGTCGACACGCCCGAGAACGGCCATTTGCGCTTGTCGCCCTTGAACTGGTCTTCCGCGACTTTCGCGAATTGGGGATCGAAGATATGGGCGCCAAGAGTATCGTTGTAACGGTCCCGCAGCCGCTGGAGTTTCTGAAGGTCCACGACATTTCCTTTCAATCAGCAGCGCATGAGGTCGACAAATAGTCGGCCTGTAACCCGAGCGTTCTGGAGCGCACTATCGTCCCGCCGCGAGGCGGCTGCAATCTTATCCGCCTAAAGCGCTGCCTTCATTTCGTTCTCGCCATTTTCGTCGGCGCATGCAAAATGCTCTTAGATGGAGGCTGTTGCTGCGGCCGAACCGCTGCACCGCGAGCGCCAACGAGTGCAGGGCCATCCGTGAACAAAATTTATGAAGTGCAAGCAACTGCTGAGGAAACACCCATGAAAAGACGTCAATTTTTGCAGGCCGGCGGTGCCGGCCTGGCTGCGACCGCCGTTGCCGCACCGGCGATCGCGCAATCGAATCCTGAAATCAAGTGGCGCTTGACGTCGAGCTTTCCGAAGTCGCTCGATACCATCTATGGTGGCGCCGAAACGATATCGAAGACCGTCGCTGAACTGACCGACGGCAAGTTCCAGATTCAGGTTTTCGCCGCCGGCGAAATTGTTCCCGGACTTCAGGCGCTGGATGCGGTTTCCAATGGCACGGTCGAAATGTGCCACACCGTTTCATACTATTATGTCGGCAAGGATCCGACATTCGCGGTTGCTGCGTCGGTACCGTTTGGATTGAATGCGCGGCAACAGAACGCCTGGCTCTGGCAGGGCGGGGGCAACGAACTCTTCAATGAATTCTACAAGAAATTCAATGTTTACGGTCTTCCGTCCGGTAATACAGGCGCTCAGATGGGTGGCTGGTTCCGGAAGGAAATCAAGACGGTTGCCGACCTGCAGGGCCTGAAGATGCGCATTGGTGGCATTGCTGGCCAGGTCCTCGCCAAGCTGGGCGCGGTTCCGCAGCAGATCGCCGGCGGCGATATCTATCCTGCGCTGGAAAAAGGCACGATCGATGGGGCTGAGTGGGTCGGCCCGTACGACGATGAGAAACTCGGCTTCAACAAAGTCGCGCCATTCTATTACTACCCGGGTTGGTGGGAAGGCGGGCCGGCGATCCATACCTTCATCGGCCTCGACAAGTGGAATGCGTTGCCAAAAAGCTATCAGGCTGCCCTGACGGCCGCGTGCCATCAGGCTAACACGATCATGCAAGCCAAGTATGATGTTGTTAACGTGCCAGCCTTGAAGCGACTGGTTGGCGCTGGCGCTCAACTTCGCCCGTTCCCGCCGGACGTCATGGAAGCCTGCCTCAAGGCGTCCACGGAACTCTACGCGGAAATCGCCGGCAAGAATCCGGATTTCAAGAAAGCGATCGATGCCATGACGGCTTATCGCAGCGACGGCTATCTTTGGTTCCAGATCGCGGAGTATGCCTTCGATAATTTCATGATCCGGTCGCGTGCCGGCGGTAAGCTCTAACGTAAGCGACTGTAGCACACGGCTTTTTCTGACGGCTTACATACCTGCCCGGCGACGGGCAGGTTTTTTTGCTTCAAAGTAGGGCCGTTCGACAGGACCAAGTCGCGAACCGCGACAAGCATGCGTGGTGGATAACCATACCTTTGTGGACCCCGCTGAAAAAGCATGGCTGCTATGCTTTTTTCCTTGCGTCGACGAAAGGAATTCGTCTTTGTGACGTGGCCTCTCGCTTGAATCCAATCTTGCGGGGCAGGTTAATTCTCCAGGGAGGAGTGTTTTGATGAAGCGCCGTCAGTTTTTAAAAGTTGCTGGAGCAGGTGCCGCAGCGACGACAATCGCCGCCCCCGCGATCGCACAGTCAACGCCCGAAGTGAAGTGGCGTCTGACATCTTCGTTTCCCAAATCGCTGGACACGATTTTCGGTGCGTCCGAAGTTCTTGCGAAAGCCGTTGCAGAAGCCACGGATAACAAGTTTCAAATTCAGGTGTTCGCCGCCGGTGAAATCGTTCCCGGTCTGCAGGCTGCCGACGCCGTGACGAATGGAACGGTCGAACTTTGCCATACGGCTTCTTATTACTATGTCGGTAAAGACCCGACATATGCCTTCGGCACCGCTGTTCCGTTCGGCCTCAATGCGCGCCAGCAAAACGCTTGGATGTACTACGGCGGCGGCCTCGATATCATGAACGAATTTTACAAGAAGGCGAATATTTATGCCCTGCCCGGTGGCAACACAGGTTGTCAGATGGGTGGCTGGTTCCGTAAGGAACTCAAGACCGTTGCCGATCTGCAAGGTGTCAAGATGCGCATCGGCGGATTCGCAGGGCAGGTTCTGACCAAGCTTGGCGTCGTTCCCCAGCAGATTGCAGGCGGCGATATCTACCCCGCATTGGAAAAAGGCACGATCGATGCGGCCGAGTGGGTTGGCCCCTATGATGACGAAAAGCTGGGCTTCAACAAAGTGGCCCCGTTCTACTACTACCCAGGTTGGTGGGAAGGCGGCGCGATGCTGCACTTCTTCATGAATACGGCCAAGTGGGAGTCGTTGCCGAAAAACTACAAGTCCATCTTCACGACTGCGGCCTATCAGGCGAATGTCGATATGCAGGCCAAATACGACGCTCGCAATCCTGCTGCCCTCAAGCGGCTGGTTGGTTCCGGCGCGCAATTGCGTCCGTTCAGCCAGGAAATCATGGAAGCCTGCCTGAAGGCTTCGAAGGAGCTTTATGCCGAAACCGCAGCGAAGAATGCGGATTTCAAAAAGGTACATGATGCAATGATGGCGTTCCGTGGCGACCAGTATCTTTGGTTCCAGATCGCGGAATACACATATGACAACTTCATGATCCGTGCGCGGGCTGGCAACAACCTGTAAGAAGGAAATCAGCCCTTCCGCGACGACGAACCCCGGCCCTTGGCCGGGGTTTTTGTTGCTGCCACCAAAAATTGCTACCGGAACTCACCTTGTCATGAACGCATTTGGCGCCTAGCACAGTAGGGTAGGGAGGTAACCGTGCGCTGCTTGTCAAGTTCGGCTCGGATTATGTTCGCCTCGCTGTTTCTCGCAGGATCGGCAACAGCCCAGAAACTGGTCGAACCTTTGCCCCAGTCGCGGAGCGCTCCGTCCAAGCGATTGCCGGAAGCCCCAAGTGAAGCGGCTCGCGCCTGCCCGGAGTACGGAGCAGGTTTCGTCAGACTTCGAAACGGCTTGGGTTGTGTCAAGCTCGGCGGGCAAATCCGCCTCGATTACGGCGTCAAGACGTGGCGCGGAAGTGCTCTCAGTGGTTCCATTCGATCGGAGACGCGTACTCCCACGGATTATGGCGAGTTCCGAACCGTGGTCAAAGTACGGGGCCAGGGAAGTGGGAACCGCGATTGAAAGGAAGGCGACAAGTCTACCGCTGTGCTCCTCAATCCGCGACTCTGGATACCGCTGGCCGTATTGGCCACCCCAGGAATTTAGCAATCATCTCCTGAACCGTTGCTATGCAAGCATCGCTATCGGATCACACTGCGGATGCTCCTCGGCGATGGCAAACTAAATCCAACAGCTGTGTGCCTCAATTGAGTTTTGGCGGCGCCAGATCAAGCTGCGGCAATCCAGGCAACCCGCCGCCCGCGTCGCCAGGCCCGCCAAGGCTCGGGATCGAAATATCATTCAACCGCTGATCGATCGTTTTCTGATCTAGAACGACGCCAGAGTTTTTGTAATGCATGACCATTTGCGGGAAAGTGATCACCAGAGCCACCATGATGCACTGGATAATGACGAACGGTACGGCGCCCCAGTAAATCTGGCCGGTCGTCACTGGTTCCATCTTGATGCCGGTGACCTTGTCCTTGTAGGCGATTTTCGGCGCGACCGAGCGTAAGTAAAACAGGGCGAAACCAAATGGCGGATGCATAAAGCTCGTCTGCATATTCACGCCTAGAATGACGCCAAACCATATCAAATCGATACCGAGCTTCTCAGCGGCAGGGCCGATCAGCGGAACAGCGATGAATGCAAGTTCGAAGAAGTCGAGGAAAAACGCGAGGAAGAAGATCATCACGTTGACGATGATAAGAAATCCGGTTGTGCCACCTGGCAGCGAGACCAGCAGGTGTTCCACCCAGACATGCCCGTTGACGCCGTAGAATGTCAGCGAAAACACACGGGCGCCCACAAGAATGAAGAGAACAAAAGCCGACAACTTCGCTGTTGACTCCGTTGCCTGCTTGACTAGGTCGAACGAAAGCCGGCGCTTTGCCATTCCGAGCAGGACCGCGCCCGCGGCACCCATCGCGCCTCCTTCTGTCGGCGTCGCGAGGCCGATAAAGATTGTCCCGAGCACGAGAAAGATGAGGGCGAGCGGGGGCACCATCACGAAAATGACCTGCTCGGCCATGCGTGAAAGAAGCTTTAGATTGAGATACTTGTTCAGCAAGGCGATGACAAAGGAGATCGCGACAGCAATCGACATTGTCAGGATCACGAAGTCGGCGCCGCCGCTAACATTTGTGAAGTACTTCATATAGAGCGTACCGAGGCCGAACGAGATAATCGTCACCACCAAGAGCGAGAAACGGCGTGTGACACCGTCGGAGTCCTGAAGATTTTGTGCTTCCGGCGGCAGTCCTGGTGCCCACTGTGGACGGATCATCGTAACGAGGAAGATATAACCCGCGTAGAGCGAAGAAAGCACCAAGCCTGGAATGAAAGCGCCTTCGTACATATCGCCGACCGAACGTCCAAGCTGGTCCGCCAAAACGATGAGGACGAGCGAAGGCGGTATGATCTGCGCCAGGGTGCCCGACGCCGCGATAACGCCCGAAGCCACGCGCCGGTCATATCCATAGCGGAGCATGATTGGAAGCGAGATCAGGCCCATGGAAATCACGGACGCGGCCACGACGCCCGTTGTTGCCGCCAGCAACGCACCAACGAAAACGACGGCGTAGGCCAGTCCGCCCCGGATCGGCCCGAAAAGCTGTCCAATGGTATCAAGCAGATCTTCCGCCATGCCGGAACGCTCTAGGACCAGACCCATGAACGTGAAGAATGGTATCGCCAGCAGCACGTCGTTGTTCATCGTGCCGTAAATACGTTCCGGCAGAGCCTGTAGGAAGTTTTCCTGGAAGAGGCCGAGTTCAATCCCGATAAGTGCAAAGAACAGGCCGTTGGCTGCCAGGGCGAAGGCGACCGGATATCCAAGCAAAAGAAAGCCGACGAGCGATACGAACATGACCGGAGCCATGTTTTCACGAATAAATACTCCCACCCCTCCGGTCGTTGCCGCGGAGGCATCACCGCTGAGCAACGCAAAGCAAACAATTGTTGCGACGAGCAGGAGCCCGGCCGAACGCAAAAGGCGAGGTGCGGGCATCGATCGTCTCCGGTCGCGATGTACTGGTGTCACTTGAGAAAGCCGTCGGCCTTGGCTTGAGCGAGCAGGCGTTCTGCCTCGGCCTCTGCTGCGGCGGCATGGCCGGCGATTGTTTCATCGTCGTCGACAAGGCCCTTCATGATGCCGATCTGCTTGATGGCTTCCGAAATCCCCTGCGCCAGTAACAGCGTGAAGCCGATGACGACGAGCGCTTTTGCCGGCCACTGCGGAAGCCCGCCGGCCGAAAGGGACTGTTCGTTGACAGCATAGGATCGGGTGAAGAACGGCCAGCCATGAACAATCATGATGATGCAGAACGGCATCAGGAACAGAACATGCCCGATCAAATCAATCCAGCGCCGCACGGAGCGTGGAAAGTGGCTGTTCACGATATCGATACGGATATGTTCCTTGGCAAGGAGGGTCCATGACGCGCAGATCAGGAAAACGGCGCCGAACAGCACCCATTGCAACTCGAGCCAGGCGTTGGAAGAGATATTGAAGACCTTGCGAATGATTGCATTGATGGCTGCGACCAGAACGGCAACGACGATCAGCCACGCGACTTTCTTGCCAAGTTGCGTATTGAACGCATCGATCCCGCGGCTCAGCTTCAGCAATGCGTCCACCGATGTCCTCCCAGACGTCACGAGCGTGGTTTTTGATAACCACCTGCCATGTTGGTTACAGGATCGTCACACGCCGGGCAAGTCGCCGCCGGCAAAATTCAACGTGAGTCGTGACGAATGAACCCACTGATAGACAAAGACAATATTGCGATTACGGCCATTGCCCACATCATCACGGTCAAAGATGGGGCCCAGATGGTCACGAGGGCACTGACACAGATCGATGCCAGCGCTCCCGAGCCCAATTGAAGCGCGCCACTCAGCCCGGCCGCGGCACCTGCGTCGGCCGGTCTGACCGACAGGGCGGCGGCTGTCGCTGATGGTATCGTGAGGCCGTTGCCGAGCGCATTGAGAGCCAGGGGGATAAAGAGCATGGCGGGGGACCAACTGCTTGAAAATGATAGGAACAGTGCGATCGTCAGCGCAAGAACCGATATCGTGGTTCCAGCCCTTATCATCCGGTCGACGCCATGTGTCCTGGCAATACGAGATGTGACAAAATTGCCGATCATGTAGGCACCTGCGTTCAGCATGAACCAGATGCCATACGTATCGGGGCCCCCGCCCATTGCCTCGATCACCACATAGGGAGCTCCGGCAACAAAAGCGAAGAATGCCGCCGAACTCATCGTCAAGGCGCCAACATAGCTGATGAAGGCGCGGTCACGCAGTAACTCCGGAAAAGCGCTGAAAACGTTGCCTAGTGAGATCGAACCATCTTTCTTCGGAGCCGTTTCCGGCAGGAAAAAAACGGTCAAGGCCAGGACCAAGCAGCCCGCCAGCCCCATGAAAATGAAAATGGCTCGCCAGCCCAGATGATGATCGATCTGGCCGCCAGCCAACGGTGCCAGCATGGGCGCTATAACCATCACCATGGTGACCGCGCCGATTAGGCTTGCCGCCTCATCGCGCTCGGCCGTATCGCGGATTATGGCTCTGGCGAGAGCGAACGCCGTGCCCGCGCCGGCACCTTCGAGCGCGCGACCTGTCAAGAGCAGAGGCGTATCGGTTGCAAGCGCGCCCAGTGTTGAGCCGAGGATGAACAGAATGATACCAACGATCACGCAAGGGCGGCGTCCGAAGCGGTCGGAGAGTGGGCCAACGGCCAGTTGAACAACGGCAACGGTGACCAGATAAAGCGTCAACGTCAATTGAACCGTCGCGTAACTTGCTCCAAGGTTTCGCGCCAGCGAGGGAGTTGCTGGTGCAAGAACGTTCAGCGCGAAGGGCTGAAGCGCGGAAATAGCCACCAGCATGAACAAGCCTGGCCGCCGAGGGAGGGAATTATTCATGCGCTGGCCTCGCCCGCGCCAATCGTTCCTTCAAACGTTGCCGATGGATTGCGTATAGTCCGCTGCT
>JAESGE010000208.1_pt1 | contig 26757 bp, 17 predicted proteins | sample 9269601 | NCBI WGS metagenome assembly JAESGE01 (sample SAMN14515569, study PRJNA621662) | algae metagenome | isolation source: Tolypothrix brevis GSE-NOS-MK-07-07A and co-occurring heterotrophs from wet... | place: USA: Grand Staircase Escalante National Monument, Utah | collected 2006-04-16
TCCCAACCGTCGTAAAGACGTTCCGGCGGAACGTCTCTACAATCGTCGTAAAGACGTTCCGGCGGAACGTCTCTACAATATGTGTGATTTGGCGGATATGATATGAGATAATTTAACTTAAACCCATCACCGTAATAAAAACATCCCAACCGTCGTAAAGACGTTCCGGCGGAACGTCTCTACAATCGTCGTAAAGACGTTCCGGCGGAACGTCTCTACAATATGTGTGATTTGGCGGATATGATATGAGATAATTTAACTTAAACCCATGACCATGCGATAATGCGCTTCTATTTGCGCGACGGTTTGCGATTTGCGGGTTGTCTGCCACTGACTGTGATTGAATAATTCTTGGCGCAAGTTATCAACATCAATAGTTTTTACTTTACCATCGGCGACGATTTGCTTGCCATTCACCCAGACGCTATCTACAACGTTGGTGGGACGACCTAAAACTAATAAACCAATTGGATCGGTGCGGGGTAAAAGTGATAAACTGGTGAGGTCATACATTACTAAATCGGCTTTTTTGCCAACAGCAAGGGAACCAATTTCATCTGCGATATTAAGTCCTTTTGCAGCACCTAAAGAAGCCATTTCTATGGCAAGACGCGGTGTAATCCAGTGTTTATAATCAAAGTCGGTGACGTTGTGCAGTATTGAACCGATTTTGATGGTTTCGAGTAAGTCTTGGGAGTCGTTGCTAGATGAACCATCACAGCCAAAGGTGACGTTAACCCCAGCTTGAAGATATTTTAATATGGGAGCGATGCCACTACCCAAACGCAAATTGCTTAAGGGGTTGTGAACTACTGTAGATTTGGTTTCTGCAAGGATGGTGATATCAGCTTCAGTTAAATGAACGCAATGTGCCAAAGAAGTGCGATCGCCTAAATATCCAATTCGTTTGAGATGTTCAACAGCACTGCAACCATATTTTTCTTGAGCGAGTTTTTCTTGCGCTTTGGTTTCGAGTAAGTGCGAGTGACGGCAAAGGTTGTATTTTTCGCTTAATTCAATACACCCGCTAAATAAAGCATCAGAACACAATTGTATCCCTGTGGGGGCTGTAACAACATATATACCCTCATCTGGGCGATGAAATTGCTTTACCGCTTCAGAGATAATTTCCAATGTTGCCTGGGTTGAGCGAAAATAAGGCTCATGAGTCTGTTCTGATTCTCCGGATGGTATCCCCGCAGTCAAAGATTCATCTTGAATTAATGGTGCGACAAAAGCGCGAATTCCGACTTCTTTGTAAGCACGAACCGCTGTGGCAATGGTTTCTAACTCTTTTCCCGGAATTAATATCAGATGATCTACTACAGTTGTACCACCCGAAAGTAAAGTTTCTACGGCTGTACCCAATGCGCTGAGATAAACCTTTTCAATATCCAGCGGTGCAAAGTCGTAAAGTTCCGCTAACCATAATTCTAGAGGAAACACTGACATAATTCCCCGCTGCCACATTTCCGAAGAGTGAGTGTGGGCGTTGACGAAACCGGGTAGTAACAGTTTATTTTTACCATCAATTGCGATCGCTGTCGCATCTATCCCAGGAGAGATTGCAGCGATAATATTATCTACAACCTGCACATCTACGGTATCATAACCGTTTTCAACCGGGATTAAAACATTCTTAATTGTCAAGTCCACAATATTTAACCTTAATTAAGTAATTTCACCTTCAAAATAAATTCAAGATACAATATCAAGTGAAGGAATTTATGAATCTGCCTTTTCGGACACTGGGAGTTGCACCAAATGCTTGGACGGTGAATCATGCCATCGCAGATATCACTCGTCCTCCCGTAACCCCACAAAGAGTTATCTTAACAACAGAAACTAAAGAACTGCGTCTTGACTTGGCAAAAACCGCCATTCTCGTCATTGATATGCAAAACGACTTTTGTCACCCTGATGGTTGGTTATCACATATCGGCGTAGATGTCAACCCGGCTCGTCAGCCCATCGAACCTTTGAAAAACTTACTTCCAGAACTTCGTTCCGCTGGAGTTCCCGTAATTTGGGTAAATTGGGGTAATCGTCCCGACTTACTCAATATTAGCGCCGCTTCGCTTCACGTTTACAACCCCACTGGCGTTGGCGTAGGATTAGGCGATCGCCTACCTACTAACGGTGCTAAAGTATTAATGGCAGGTAGTTGGGCAGCTGCGGTGGTCGATGAACTCGAACAACTACCCGAAGATATTACTGTAGATAAATATCGCATGAGTGGCTTTTGGGATACCCCTTTAGATAGTATTTTGCGGAACCTGGGAAGGACGACACTGTTTTTTGCCGGTGTCAACGCTGACCAATGTGTAATGACCACACTATGCGATGCCAACTTCTTAGGATATGACTGCGTGCTAGTCAAAGACTGCACTGCAACAACTTCTCCTGAGTATTGTTGGTTAGCTACGCTGTATAACGTTAAACAATGCTTCGGCTTTGTAACTGACTCTCAAGCAATTTTAAAAGTGTTGAAGTAGATATTTCAAGAGGGGGAAGGGAAAGAATTATTACCATTGACCATTGACCATCGACAACTTCTGAGGAAATAAATTAAATGTACGCTACTCGTTGTGTAATTCCTGTTGTCAAGTCTCCTAAAGATTACCAAACCTATCGCATTAGTCCCAGTGACACAAATCGGTTAGCAATCATCTTTGATTCGGCAAATGCTAACGCTTCCATAACTTGTTGCGTAGAAATTTTTGATGTCGATGGGAAAACACCACCTAATCGTCATCAATGGGCTTTAGAAATATTTTTTGTCTTGAAAGGAGAGGGTCTTGCTGTTTGTGATGGAAAGTCTGTAAAAATCAAAGCTGGAGATAGTTTGTTAGTGCCACCCACAGGCACACATTTAATCCAAAATACAGGTTCGAGTCGTTTGTATACGCTGACAATTATGGTTCCTAATGAAGATTTTGCCGAATTAATTAGAAGTGGTATACCAGTAGAATTAGATGAAGAAGATATGACAGTACTTGGAAGATTAGATTCATTAATGCCCTGTTGAAAACTTGAAATATACTGCATTGAAAATAGGGAATAGGGAATTGGGAATTACCCAGTCCCTAAGTCCCTAATCTCTATTTTTGCGTTGACTTTACCCGCGCTATTTGAGTTTTATATTAGACATCTCCAGAAAACAATGTAGAGACGTAGCACTGCTACGTCTAATCAAGGGTTTAGGGCAATGCATAGTTCAATTCGGTCGATGTCTATTAAACATCTCCAGAAAACAATGTAGAGACGTAGCACTGCTACGTCTAATCAAGGGTTTAGGGCAATGCATAGTTCAATTTGGTCGATGTCTATTGTTCTCGAATAGCTTTCCTGTCTACTCCGTTAAATTTGGGATCAAAAAAGTTGTCGTTGACTGTACTCGCTCTGATATCAGAGGACTGAAGTCCTCATTACAGTTTATCTATTAACGCTGCTCATATCCCCATAGCGATCGCCTGCTGCAATATTCCTTGGTGATACTTCGTCAATCCGCACCAAATCTGCTTTTGTTAATGTGATATTTACCGCTGCAACATTCTCCTCCAAATAACTAACGCGCTTTGTTCCCGGAATCGGTACAATGTCCTCTCCTTGCGCTAACAACCACGCTAAAGCTAATTGTCCCGGTGTTGCATTTTTTTCCTTAGCGATTTCCTTGACACGCTCCACAACCTGAAGATTTTTGTAAAAGTTCTCACCTTGAAATCTAGGTGAATGTTTCCGAAAGTCGTCAGATGCAAAGTTATCGGGACTGGTGATTTGTCCGGAAAGAAAGCCTCTACCCAGTGGACTGTATGGAACAAAGCCAATCCCCAAGCTGCGAATAGTCGCTAAAATCTCGTCTTCTGGTTCGCGTTGCCAAAGTGAATATTCCGACTGCAAAGCCGTAATTGGGTGGACAGCATGAGCGCGTCGAATAGTTTGGGTTGCTGCTTCCGACATTCCCAGGTAGCGGACTTTACCAAGTTTTACTAACTCTGCCATTGCGCCGATAGTTTCCTCAATGGCAACATTAGGATCGACGCGGTGCTGATAATAAAGGTCAATGTAGTCAACACCAAGCCTTTGTAAAGAAGCATCGCAAGCAGAGCGAACATACTCCGGACTACCGCTAACACCACGAAAGCGTTTATCATCAGTACGCATTATACCAAATTTAGTTGCTAAGACAACGCGATCGCGTCTATCCTTAATTGTCTTACCAACAAGCTGTTCATTTGCCCCTATGCCATACATATCAGCCGTATCCAGGAAATTTACACCCAAATCCAAAGCACGGTGAATCGTTGCGATAGATTCAGTCTCATCAGCCGCACCGTAAAACTCAGACATACCCATACATCCGAGTCCCAGTTCTGAAACCGTTAAACCCTGACTTCCTAATTTGCGTGTCTTCATAAATTCTCTCCTCGTAGTCAGCACCAAGAGTGCTTAACTTAAGAATATCTATTTTAAGGTGAGTTCGACACCGAAAAAGCTAATGATGATTTTTTCAAGGTTGGTAATGCTGGGTTGGAAGAAATTCATCGTCATTTCTCCTGCTTGTTAAGCATTATGCGTTATGTCGTAGTGATATCATATTCATTTAATTGATTTAATTAACAATAATAAAAACATTGCAACCGTCGTAGAGACGTTCCGCCGGAACGTCTTTACAATTGTAGAGACGTTCCGCCGAAACGTCTTTACAATTGTAAGTAATAAACCGGACATGATCTGACAACCAATCGCGCTATCAACTAAAAGCTCCAAACATTCTGAAAACACAAATAAATTCTTTAGGAGAATATTATAATGAGCGTTATCGCAAACCTGAAAAAAGAGTTGATTTCTATTTCAACTGCTACTGACATTGGCTTTAACTCCACCCCAACAATCAAGCAGCAAATCGAGACATTAGCAGAATCTCTAGAAGTTCTAAATCCAACTGTTGAACCGACAAGTTTTATCGAATTGGTTCAAGGGCGCTGGCAATTGTTGTACAGTACATTCGGATTAGAACGAGAAACTACACTTCAACGTCTTTCTTTTGGAAAGCTGCCCAATGTGACGGTTAATGTTACTGGTATCTTTCAAGAAGTTTATCTGGATGGTCAGCAGTACATTAACTTAATTGAGTTTACCCTAGATTCCGGTGTCAAAGGCGTTGCTGCGGTAACAGGACGCTACAAAGTAGAAGACTCTAAACGTCTCAACATTGATTTTTTGGAAACCTCCGTTAAAAGTGCAAGCAACGATTTAGATGTTTCCACCTTTCGCTCTTGCTTAGGAGTCGATTCTCAATCGGCTTTAGAATCAAAGCTTGATTCTAGCGGTTGGTCGGATATTACTTATTTGGACGAAAATTTGCGTCTCATGCGGGGCAATAATCAAAATTTGTATGTGCTGGTACGATGAGGGCTATTTGCGAAAATATATACTTCCGAATCGTTTTAAAATCTATCAGTCCTGATGTACTGCAAGTCTTTGCTAGCTATAGTTAACGGTTAAGGCTTACAGTTAAAAGGAGGCAAGATGGAACAACAATCAATCAACCCATCCCCAGCACTCGAAAAAATACCCCCTGACTGTCTCAACATCATGGGTTATATTGATGAGTCAGAAGTCAACGGTCCTGGTTGTCGTGCTGTAGTGTGGGTGCAAGGTTGTTTACGGGAGTGTCCAGGCTGCTTTAATGTTGAATCTTGGTCGTTTGAGATTAATCAATTAATTTCTATTGATAGCCTTGCAGAAAAAATCCTCAATAATCCTCGCAACACAGGTGTAACCTTTTCTGGGGGAGAACCTTTTTGGCAAGCACCTGCCCTGGCAAGTTTGGCTCGTCAGCTAAAAGCCGCAGGACTAAATGTGATGTCTTTTACAGGGTTCACCCTAGAGAAATTACAGTCAGAATCTGCACCAATAGGTGCAGAAGAGTTGTTAAAACAGCTTGATATTCTGGTTGATGGGGCTTTTGTCGAGTCAAAAGCCATTAATTCTCCTAACTCCCCAGTATCTTCTACTAACCAGCGGGTGCATGTGCTTAATCCAGCCTTCCAAGACCAGATTAGCTGGGCAAGCGACCAAATAGAAATTCATGTCCTTAAAGATGGTAGCCGCATCATCACGGGTTATCGCGGTAGTTGGGTAGAAGAATCTTAAACACAGAATGAGCGCAGTGTCACACGAAAACATAAATTAAGCTCGTAGTAAGCGCTTCAGCGCTTATTTTAAGCACTAAAGTGCTTACTACGTGTTCTGAACACGAAGTTCCAAGTTTTGCTCTTGAATAACAGCACTCCAGTCGTCGTTTTTCACCGCAGCTTCAAGTTGAGTTTGTCGCTTGGCATCATTCATATCGATATTCTCTAACTCTTTAGTCAAAGTGCTGTCAGCCATTGCTTTACGTAATTTCAGCTTTTTCTCTTCATAGGCATTACGTTCTGCTTCTGACATCGTTGCTTTGGCAACTTCCCCCACTGTACTAGCCCACATGCCGCTTTCGGAATCATTACCAGGTGGAATGCTGTCTAGTTCCTTAATCCAAGTATCCCGCATATCTTCCATTTCTTGGCGCTTGGGGAACTTGAAGTTCTGCACACGCACAAAAGCACATTTTTGGCTATTATTTTGAGCAACATGACCGTTTAAAGAAAGCAAGACATTTCGAGAATAGCCGATGTACTGGGTGCAACGTTCTGTATCTAAGACTGCGTATACACCTGCGATTTTGGCATTTTGGGAAAGCGCACACCAATCTTCAAGAGGTATGATGTCAACGTCGTTGTTTGCTTCCGATGTAAAAGTAACCTCCGTGGGAGCGTGTTCGTTTTCGTCAGAGTACAAAAAGTCATGCAATCCCCGGTGAGCTACTGGTACACCTTGATGTTCAATGGGCAAATTTTTGTCGGTTTCCATTGGGGTTCTTCTCCGTTAAATTAGTTAGCTTTTGCACATCTTGTAAATCCCTAACATTAACAATTGCATTAACCCTACCCCAAGGCAAGCGATCGCTACTTGACAAATTTCCACTCTAAGGTTTTGATTGGTGCTGTTTTAAGCGCTTCTGTCAGTTCGTCGTTACTGCTAAATTGCATTTGATCAAGATAGCAAGCTTCCACTCTGACAGTAAACTCTTGCTCTTGAAAAGCCCAAGGTTTTACAGTCACGCTGCGATCGCTGCGTTGCATAACATCGTAGCGTGTATTATTTAGATAAGAAGTAATTTCTAAAGCACGTTCGCCATCAGGCAACTGTTTATGGCAGAGAATGAGTGACAAGCGCTCGCACCATAACAAAAAACCATAGGCATCAGCGGCTTGATCTTTGGTAATATTTAATTCTTTACGCCATTGCTTTTGATTTTCTAATTGCTCATCGAGAAAACTATCCAATTCTGGTAATTCACCCCGACTTGCTTCATTGATAAAGCTCATGTGCATAGAAATCAACATTGCCACCCATCGTCCCCGATAGCGGGCATTTTCCGTATGCTCCCGCAGCTTATTCACATCGGTTTTCTTTTCTAAAGTAAAATCTAGTGGTCCACCAGCTTCATTGAGGTGATTACCTTCCCACTCTTTTTCCAAATCATCGTGATGAGAAATTGCAGCAATGGTTTCCAACCAGCGTATCGGACGATCTTTTACATTCCAGTGTCCTGCCAATTCAGCAGCAAGTAAAGCATGTGCGCGATGGTAAATAATTTCCCATCCCTTCTCATGTTGATTAGCAATCATAAATCATCCTCATTAATCTAGAAAATTGTGTAAAATATCGTCGCTGCGACAATCAAAAGCCCTATTACAGATTGAGAATAAGGAATTTAAATTAATCAGCTTCCTTTATATGCACTGAACCACGGCGGAAAATCCATCTGCCAAAAGCACGAGAAAAAATGCCCCCATGAATAGATTGACACCCAAAAATTGGATTCTCATCCAACAGCGATTAACCCCCTATTTGTTTTTGCTACCCGCATTAATTATCTTGGTGCTTACCGTCTTTTATCCAGCACTACAAGCGTTTTATCTGAGCTTTACCCGCTATGAATATGACATTACCCAGGCACCGCAATGGGTGGGTTTTGCTAACTTCCAGCGCTTATTTAAAGACCCGGTTTTTTGGCAAACTTTGGTTAATACACTGATTTATCTTGTCGGTGTAGTGCCAATTTTAGTCATCGCTCCTTTAGTTTTGGCAATTTTGGTAAATCAAAAACTACGAGGAATGAATTGGTTTAGAGCCGCTTACTACACACCAGTAGTAATTTCAATGGTAGTTGCGGGTATAGCTTTCAAATGGCTCTATGCGGAAAATGGCTTACTTAATCAGTTACTTAAAGGCATTTTTCCGGAAGGAATTCCTTGGTTAACTAGTCCCAAATTTGCTCTTTATAGTGTGATGGCAGTCACCGTCTGGAAGGGATTAGGCTATTACATGGTGATTTATTTAGCTGGCTTGCAATCAATTGGTGCAGATGTCTACGAAGCCGCAGCAATTGATGGTTCAGATGGTATCAGCAAACACTGGGATATTACCCTCCCCTTGATGAAACCTTATTTAGCATTAGTAGCAGTAATTTCTGCTATTTCTGCCACCAAAGTATTTGAAGAAGTCTACATTATGACCCAAGGTGGACCGCGCAACAGTTCCAAAACCATAGTTTATTATCTTTATGAACAAGCATTCAATAACTTAGAAATTAGTTATGCTTGCACTATTGGGCTAGTATTATTTTTAATAATTTTAAGCTTATCGATAGTGCGAATATTACTTAATGGTGTGAGTTTATAACAGTAAACCAAAAAGTTTTTCTCCAAAAAACGATCGCTTTTTGGACACGCTCCGCGTTAAGCGTTCTGTGAGCCTATGAGTGCGATTGAGAAGGAGAAACGGTAATAGGCTCTTCTGGACTCTTTTTATAAATAGGACTTACGCAAGCCCTACGTATTTCCGTCCCTATCGACGCAAGGAAGCAATCTCAAAGTCTTATTTTCTCGTAACGAGTGCGTAAGTTCTAATAAACTTTCAGGTTGGTTCATTTGAGACTTTAATAATCAATTTTCCCTTCTTGTTGCCGTCGAAAAGTTTTAGTATCGCCTTGGGTGCATTTTCCAAGCCTTCGACAATCTCAAGAGCATATTTAATTTTCCCCTGGTTGAGCCATTGTCCAATCTCCGTTATCGCTTCATGAAATCGCGGTATATAATCCAAGATAATAAATCCCTGGACGAGAGCGCGTTTCATCAGAATTTGGCTGTAATTATAGGGACCAGGAACACGCTCCGAAGCATTATAAGTTGAAATTAAACCGCATAAAGGAATCCGTGCGTGTAAATTAATCTTGGTTAGCACGGTATCAAGGATTACTCCGCCAACATTATCAAAATACACATCAATTCCATCGGGACAAGCTTTTGCTAACGCTTTTTCTAAGTCAGCGTTTTTATAATTAATTGCTGCATCAAAGCCAAGTTCTTCTGTAAGCCAACGGCATTTTTCATCACTGCCAGTTATACCAACTACCCGACAACCCTTAATCTTGGCAATTTGTCCAACAATGGAACCAACTGCTCCTGCTGCGGCTGAAACGACCACAGTTTCTCCAACTTTTGGCTGTCCTATATCCAATAGCCCAAAATAAGCTGTGCAACCAGTAGCTCCCAGTGGTCCAGTAAATGCGGTGAGCGGACAAGGCAGAGGATTGGGTAATCGCGTGAGAGAAAAGCCACTGTCTCCTTCCGCGATGGCGTAATCTTGCCACCCAAGCATACCCGAAACCAAATCCCCCTGTTTAAAACTAGGATTTTTTGACTCTTCAACTACACCTATAATACCGCCGCGCATAACTTCTCCAATTTCAACAGGAGGCATATACTGCTCCACGTCGCTCATCCAAATGCGATTTGTCGGATCTAGTGACAGATATATAGCACGTACCAGCACCTCACCTTCTTTTGGGCTAGGGATTGGCTCTTCTCGGTACTCAAAATCGCTTTCTTTAATGTCGCCCACAGGACGAGCTGCCAATCGAAACTGTCGATTTATCGCTTTAGTCATAAGTTTTTCGTTGATTAAGATGCGGTGCTTCAATGTTCTCTTTATCATATATCCATATATGATGACACTTTGGTGAATAACTCCGGTTGTCTATGATCCCTCGGCTTATATACAGCAGATTTGAGGTAAATGAACTACATACATATATAAAACCCCTCTCCTTGTAGAGACGTAGCACTGCTACGTCTCTTGTATTCCATGAAAGCGGAATCTGCTATACAGCGCTTCTCGTTTGAATCAAGTACAGATTTATCTGCGTCGAGGGTGCGTTCATCTGCGGTTCCTTAATTCTTTGATGTATTGCACCCAACTGATAAACGCTATATGACTTTTGACAACTTTTTCCTGACAATGAAATTTATTGAAATTCAAGCACTTATTCAGCTATATCCTAACTGCCAAAGACGATTAATGCTCAAGACATGTCCTAATTAGCCAATCATTATTTGTGAATGAGGGGTCTGACACCACATGGTGAATAACCGCATCAGGAGTAAAGTTATGTTATCAAAAATTACCCCTGGGTTGTCGCAATCGGAAGCGAGGGTAATTTTCCCGACCACAACAATAGGAGTTACTCACTTTATGTGAATCGGCGGTACTACACTCACAATAAACCATTGAACTGACCAAAATAGTAGCAATTTTTGCTATGTCTATTCCAAAACTGCATAAGTTGATGGTGCCTATACCTATTCTAAATGTAGAAGGAAAGCTCGTTCATACTTAACTTTTTGTTATTACAAATCAAATAAGGGTTTATGCATGGTATCAAGTTTATGTCAATGTGTAAACAATAAAATTTAATTTAGGATGCTCAATGATTAGCTTAATAAATTACCAAGAGAGTACGACAAACTACACAGCGGCTATTACTCGTCTAACACGGGCAATTATGATGGCTGAGGGAGAGTTTTCACTAGTGTTAGCGTCCTGCAATGTCAAAAGGGAACAGCAAATAGTAAGCTGGTTAGAAGAATTTTCCTCAGCAGATATCCGAGAAGTGGTGATTCCACCTGACGCTAAGACACTTTATACACCCTTAATCAAGGCGATTGGCACTACTCTACCCGAAGCTTTGATAGTCAGAGGCTTAGAATCGGTGGTAGAAATTAATCAACTCATCATCTCTACCAATCTCATGCGAGATGAGTTTAGAAAACAATTTCCCTTTCCGGTAGTGCTGTGGGTTAATGATGAAATTGTGCGAAAGCTAGTTTGGTTAGCGCCCGATTTGAAAGACTGGGCAGGTAGTACTATTAGATTTGATGTCCCAAATCATGAGTTTATTGAGCAAACAGCGCTTTTCACCTGATATCTTGAAGCTTTTGTGGATTGTCGAAGCGCTAAAATCACCCTTCCGGGTAAGTCAATTGGGTGATGTGATTTGGCAAATATAAATCTAATCTAAAAGCTAGGAACTAATAGCCTGTATAGCGGTGTCTATCTTCACATGTACTACTGAAGAATGCCGTTAAACTAATCCCAAATACTTGTATTGTGGGATAATATACTTTTTTATATTTATTTGCTAGTTGTAAGTTCTTTAATATTGAACTAGCGGTTAACGATTAATGGCTAACAAGTACTGATTAACTACTAAATTTTAACTTTAGCTATGAAAACTATACTTAAATTCTATCTTACCACAAATCAAGCACGAATTTTCACTGCTTTGATTTTAACTGGCATTTTGTCCATTGGTAGCAATTTCACCCTCATTAAGAATGCTACCGCAGCGCCTGGGAATTTAATGCCAGAAAGCACAAATGAATTCATTAAAGAAAATCTCAGAACAAACAACTTGCCACGTCGAGTAGAAGCAGCAGTGCTACGAGATGCATCAAAAAGATCGCAAATTTCGATCAAAGACTTGGAAATTGTTGAATCCACTCCACGAACTTGGAATAATGGTTGCTTGGGAGTATCTCAACCTGATGAAATCTGCACCCAAGCGTTAGTTCCTGGTTGGAAGGTTGTGGTGTCTGACGGGAAACAAAAATGGGTTTACCACACTAATAGTAACGGACGTTTGTTAAGAATAGCTTCTACCCAGAGTGTAGGAAACTCCGAAGTAAAATTACCTTCTTCCGTGAAGAATGCTGTTTTTCAAGCTGCATCCCGACGTTTGAATCTGCCGATTTCTCAATTAAATATTGTTCACGCGAAACATCGCACTTGGAATAATGGTTGTTTAAATTTACCACATCCTGATGAGGGCTGTACTCAGGCGATCGTTAACGGTTGGAAGGTAGTTGTAGGCACAGTTGACCAATATGTAGTTTATCACACCAATGCATCTGGTTCTGCACTTCGGCTAAATGAAAAAGACAGCGAAATTGCCGATAACGAAATTACACCTGTAACGATTCCCACAAGTGAGTTACCACCGGCTTTGAATAACAATGTCATTTTTCGACAAATCTCCAGTGGTGGGTTGTTAGAGAGAACCTACGAAACAGTATTGCTGAATGACGGACGCATCATCCGCCATGAAAAAAGTGATGGCTTAGATATTAAACCTCAAGTTTGGCAGGTTTCTCCACAACAATTGAAAGAATTTCAAAAATTGTTAGAAAAACATAAATTAAGTGAGTTGCGAAATCTGAGTTACCCAGCAGTTGAAGGTTCTGCCGATTACATCACCTATACAATCACTACCTCTGATGGTACGATCCAGTATAATGATGTTTCGCAAAATAACTTGCCTAAAAATTTGCAGACAGTGGTCAAAGCTTGGAATGATATTCGCAATATTGCGATCGCTAATCAAATTCCCGATGAGATTAAACCTTTACCTATTCCTGTAAGCGAGTTACCACCACAATTAAATGGCAATGTGGTTTTTCGACAAATTTCTAGCGGAGGCTTTATCGGCAAAACCTATGAAACTATTTTGCTTCGTGATGGGCGTTTGATGCAATACCGCATTGGTGATGCGAATGATTCTGAGCGTCGAGTTTGGCAGGTTTCTCAGCGAAAGGTGCGAGAGTTTCAACAATTGATCAAACACCATAGATTCAGCGAATTACAAAATCTAAGTTACCCAGCAACCAAGGGTTCTGCTGATTATATCACGTACACACTCACCAGCGATAATACTACAGTTCGCTACAACGATGTGTCTCAAAATAAGCTACCCAAGAATTTACAGGCAGTTGTCAAAGCCTGGAATCAAATTCGTAAAATTATACAATAGACAAACGTCGTGAAAATGAATGTAGAGACGTAGCACTGCTACGTCTAATCAAGGGTTTCAGGCAACGCATAATTAATTTCTGGAGATGTCTAATAGAGACGTAGCAATGCTACGTCTCTACATTATTCAGTTTTATGGGCGTTGCTGAATATTAATATGAAATTCCTAATTATTGCTAGAGACGTTCCGACGGAACGTCTCTAGAAAGGCGGGTTTTAATGTTAGAATCATCCGTCAAAATTTCAAATTCATATTTCAAATCAGCAACGCCGTTTTATGGGTAAACTCCGGACATGATATCATCCTTCAGAGGACTCAACCAAGGACTAACATCAACACCTAACTTTTGTCCCAACTTCAACAAATGCCGGGACTGATGAGTATCTTGACCACTAGCTAGCGTAGCCGTAAAATGCGGTGATATTTGACTATGCAGACAGCTAAAGTATAATTCTTGCGATCGCTCCAGACAAATACCAATATTCAGATGATAGCCGATATCTATCAAGCTTTCCAAGCGTTGGATATCTGCATCGAATGTGCCGTTGGGATCGTGCAGTAATTGCCAAAGCGATCGCAAAATCAATTGCTCTAACATTATCTTGCCGTCATGAATATTTAGCTGACAATGGAGATTTTTGGCTTCTTTAGCGATCGCTTCCAATTCTACCAGATAATTCGCGCTTTGTTGCGGCTCGGCGATGTCTTGCTCAAGCGATCGCAATGTCATCATACACCGATGTCCTAACGCAATCTCTGCTGCCACTTGCAACTCTTGTGGTACTTCCAGTTGATCCCGGTAGAATGCCATCATCACACCATAATTTTCCCGATATATCTGAGTATAAAGCTCATTTAAACGTGTCAGTGTTTCCTGACTTAGCAAACGCATAATTCGATGGCGTTCCTCAGCAAATAAATTCTGCAAGCTGAAAGGTTCCTCCCCAAACAACTGCATCATCGCCAAGATAATATGCGCCGCACTCGCTAGTTCCAGCGCTGCAAACAGCTCCCCTTTTAACTGGCTGTAACTACGTCTACCTTCAAATGGTTGAATGCAGCAATGAAAATCCCAGCCTCCCAAATGCAACACAGCAAAAACTAAATGTTCGCTTTCCCAAGTAATTTCTGACACCAGCTTTATTTGTCCCATCGCCAAAGTTAGCGATCCCAGCCGTTGCATTTGGTAATCTAGCTCATTTACCGTGTAGCAATAAACCCGCTTTTGGTGAGGATGGGAAAGTTTGCAGGAAGAATTATGGGTTTCTGTGGGTTTGCGATCGCCCTGACCAAATAATGAAGTAATGGCGTAATGTGCCGCTACTTGCTTAAAGCCGACTTGGGCTGTTAGCACCAATTGGCGATAAATTTCGCCACCATGTTTAAATGTCTCAACATTACTGGGTGCCAAACCAAGGCGTTTGACAAAATCTTTTTCTAATTGTACACCTGCCACATCTCCCGCCAATTCCATCGCTCGCGCCGCATAGCGCATAATCTGCGTTCCTTCTGGGCGGGAAATTTCTTCAAAAAACCAACCGCAACTAGTAAACATAAGCAAAGCATGACGCTGCATTTCTAAAAGTCGTAATGCCTCTACTTGTTCTGCGGCTGTTAGTTTGTGGGTTTGGTGGCGGCTGAGGAATCTGTTAATATTTGCTGGAGAGCGATCGCGCATCACCTCAATATATTCATTTCTCGCTTGCCAGGGATCGCTCAAAAGCTCTCTGCCATATTCTTCATACACCTCAACTAACTGATCCCGCAGCCAATTTAAAGCATCTCGCAACGGACGCCGCCATTTTTGATGAACTCCAGGTTCACTACCACAACCGCAATCATCTTGCCATCTATCGACACCGTGGGCGCAACTCCATGCCGTGATTGGCTTTAATTCGACTTCCCAAGTCGGCGCTTCTAAACTTAGATAATGGGCAAAGTTCGTTACTGTCCAACCTTGCCGAGGAAATTCTTCTATAAAGGCGTAAGCTAAAGTTTTCTCTGTCCCTTTCTTGTGATGTCCAAAGGTTTCCCCATCCGTCGCTACAGAAATTAACTGTGCAGGGCGATGATCCCCGCGCACAGCTGAACCGATGCGTCCGATAAAGCGACCGGAATTATAAACTACATCACTAAAACCCATATCCCGCGAAATCGGACCATCGTAGAAGAAAATATCTATATATGGTTTGTCGTTTGACTCTTGACCATTGACTGATGACTCTTGACCATTGACCCTTGACTCTTGACCATCTTTCAAATAACAACGATATGGGCGGGTAGAATCAATTTGAGCGCCGCCGACTTCGTACCATTCTGGGTGCGGATTCTCGTTATTTGGTAGGGGACGACAACGTTGTGCTTGAGAAGGTGCCAGGACAATAAAGCGAATGCCTTCAGCAATCAAAGCTTCTAAGGTTGCGTAATCTACGGCAGCTTCTGCTAACCACATACCTTCGCTCTCACGTCCAAAGCGGGATCGGAAGTCTTCTTTACCCCAGTGGATTTGGGTTTTTTTGTCGCGATCGTTCGCCAGAGGCATGATGATGTGATTATATACTTGCGCGATCGCATTTCCATGACCGTTTAGGCGATCGTAACTTGAACGATCCGCTTCTAAAATTCGTTGATAAACCTCCACATCATGGCGTTCTAGCCACGACATCAACGTCGGTCCAATATTAAAGCTGAAATACTCGTAATTATTTACGATCCCCACCACTTCACCTTGGTTATTTAACACCCTAGCAAAGGCATTCGGGCGGTAACATTCCCAGTGAATCCGTTCATTCCAATTATGGAAAGGTGCGGCACTAGGTTGGCGTTCAATCGCATCCAAATAAGGGTTTTCCCGTGGCGGTTGGTAAAAATGACCGTGTACAGCTACGTAAACACCGCTAGCCGTTCTCAATGGATCGGGTTGCTGGGTGTATGCAGTACTTTGGTTTGACATCGATGATGAGCCAGTAGTAGCTGGTATTTCAGCAGCTGAAGTCATGTATCTTTATCCTGAATCACTAAAAATTACAGTTGTGCGATCGAATATCTATGCAAAAATCGTTACCGCCCCATCTTCATTTTGGTCGGTATAAAAAACTACGAAAATACTTGCTAATTTTTGACATCTTGCTTTAGTCTTGCTGGTCATCTGCTTTCTCAAACTTCAGCCGAACCGCAGGCATGAATGAATTATCCATTGTCAAAAGTCTTAGTTAAGGGGTTATTTGGTTTGCAGCCCGAAAAAACTTAATTGTCTTGTAATATATTAAACCCCATTTTTGGTGTAGTATTCAGGCTTAAATTCATAGATTTGTAAAAAAACATTATGAAAGCTGCACAAATTGCAATTACATTTTACTAATGTCTAGCCAAAAAGTCCAAACAGTAGAATCTCTGAGCCGTTCTGCCCCAGGATAGTGGATAGTGGATGGTGGATAGTGGTATTTTGACAACAATCAACCATCAACTCATCAACAATCAACAATCAACCATCCAAATGTCCGGTAAAAACATTCTCTTTCTCGTTCTGTTATTGTTTATCCCCGTTTCCTTAGCAGCCGAATTTCTCAAGTGGGGAGAGTTGATAATTTTCATCACCGCTGCACTAGCGATTTTGCCCTTAGCAGCTTGGATGGGTACAGCTACAGAAGAAATTGCTGTGGTAGTTGGTCCAACCTTAGGAGGATTATTAAACGCCACTTTCGGTAACGCCACAGAATTAATCATTGCTATAATTGCCCTGAAAGCTGGGCTGGTGGATGTAGTCAAAGCCAGTATAACCGGCTCAATTATTGGCAACTTACTGCTTGTGATGGGTCTTTCTATGTTTTTAGGAGGACTTCGCTACAAAGAACAGACATTTCAGGCAATTGTAGCGCGGGTAAATGCATCTTCTATGAATTTGGCAGTGATTGCGATTTTGCTGCCAACAGCCATGAACGTAACTTCTGTTGGGATTAGTCAACAAACCGTAGAAAATTTTTCCCTTGCAGTGGCAATAATATTAATCGTGGTTTACGCTTTGACGCTGCTATTTTCGATGAAAACCCACGCTTATCTTTATGAGGTGGGTTTAGCCGAGTCAGAGGAAATTCATGCCAAGCCGAATATTTGGTTGTGGGGTGGAGTGCTGCTAGCCTGTACTCTTTTAGTGGCGCTTGAGTCAGAAATGCTGGTAGATTCTTTAGAAGTAGCCACATCCCAGCTTGGTTTGACATCACTGTTTACAGGGGTCATTTTGGTTCCCATCGTCGGTAATGCTGCTGAACATGCGACGGCAGTTAGCGTCGCGATGAAAGATAAGATGGATCTTTCTGTTTCCGTGGCTGTGGGATCGAGTATGCAGATTGCTTTATTTGTCGCTCCTGTTTTAGTGATAGCTGGACGAATATTCGGTCAGCCAATGGATTTAAATTTTAATCCCTTTGAATTAGTGGCTGTGGCTGTATCGGTATTAATTGCAAATTCTATTAGTTCTGATGGGAAATCTAATTGGCTAGAAGGCATATTGCTATTAGCCGCTTATACAGTGTTGGGGTTCGCTTTCTACTTTCATCCCGTAATCAATGTCATGGGTTAGGTAACGTCAACTCCCTACGCGCTAGGGTTGTTTGCTGCGTTCCTAATACATAGAATTATCTAGAATTAAAAGAGCAAAATCTCCTAAACCTGGAACAGAGGCAGCTTGGGAAAAGCTGCGAGCGGCTAAGGAAAAGCGTGAGTCTAAAGTATGATTTTTTTGATCGACCACAATCTCAAAGGTCATGCTTTAGTTTTGTTTGGCGCGATCGCATCGCAAATCTTAAAGATTAATAATCTCGTTCACGTTAATAGGAAACACGGCATCACAATCCCAATGCGCCCGACCGTTGGGAGCTTATCGGTTGGAGTTCAAGGTTCTTTACTGCGGGTGATTGGGAACGTTGTACTGCTTAGATGATCGATGTGTAAGCATTCACTGTGCGATCGCCCACTTTTCTGGGAATCATAAAGGTGATTCAAACAGATTATGATAACACAAAGCTATGGCACTAACCGCAAATACCTCCCCTGATTCATTCCCTGACATTTGTGGCTACCACCTTGTTGAGCAACTGTATCTGGGTTCTCGAACAGCAGTGTATCGAGCAGTACAACTAGCAACTCAACGTCCGGTGGTGATTAAGGTGCTGCGGCGAGAATATCCGAGCTTTGGCGAATTGGTGCAGTTTCGCAATCAATATGCGATCGCCAAAAATCTCCCCATTCCTGGCATCGTCCAACCTTTGAGCCTAGAACCCCTCGGCAATGGCTACGGGCTGGTGATGGAAGATTGCGGCGGCGTGTCTTTAGGTAAGTATATCCAGCAGCAGTCGTTGGATCTAACAGAAGTATTGGCGATCGCCCTCCAAATCGCCGACATTCTCCATGATATTATCCAGCATCGGGTGGTGCATAAGGACATCAAACCCGCCAATATTCTGATTCAACCTGAATCGAAGCAAGTCAAACTGATCGACTTTAGCATTGCCTCTTTGCTGCCCAAGGAAACCCAGGAAATCCAAAGCCCTAACATCTTGGAAGGAACCCTGGCATATTTAGCACCAGAACAAACCGGGCGGATGAATCGCGGTATCGATTATCGGGCTGATTTTTATGCCTTAGGTGTAACTCTCTATCAACTGTTGACAGGAACATTGCCGTTTACTTCGGATGATCCGTTAGAGCTAATGCACTGTCACATTGCTAAAATCCCGGTTCCTGTCGATCAGGTAAATCCTGATGTGCCTAAGATGGTGGCAGCTATTATCACGAAACTGATGGCAAAAAATGCCGAAGATCGCTATCAAAGTGCCTTGGGACTCAAACATGATTTGTCACAGTGTTTGACACAATGGAAAACAACGGGTGAAATTGCTGAATTTGAATTAGGACAGCGTGATTTGAGCGATCGCTTCCTCATCCCCGAAAAACTCTATGGGCGGCAAGCAGAAGTTAACACGCTATTAGAAGCATTTGAGCGGGTTGCGGATGGCGCATCTGAATTGATGCTAGTTGCCGGATTTTCGGGGATTGGCAAAACGGCAGTGGTGAATGAAGTCCATAAGCCGATTGTGCGGCAACGCGGCTACTTTATTAAAGGCAAGTTTGACCAGTTCAATCGCAACATTCCCCTCTCTGCCTTTGTGCAAGCCCTGCGGGATTTGATGGGACAATTGCTTTCCGAATCAGACGCTCAACTGCAAGCATGGAAAGCTAAAATTCTCTCAGCAGTTGGAGACAATGGACAAGTCTTAATTGACGTGATTCCTGAACTAGAACTGATTATTGGTAAACAACCGATCGCCCCAGAATTATCAGGTAGTGCTGCACAAAATCGGTTTAATTTGCTATTTCAGAAGTTTATTGAAGTTTTTACGACCGCAGAACATCCTCTAGTGGTGTTTTTGGATGATTTGCAGTGGGCAGATTCGGCTTCACTTCAGTTGATCAAACTATTGATGAGTGACAATAGCTATTTACTGATGTTGGGGGCTTATCGGGACAATGAAGTTTCACCCATCCACCCATTTATTTTGACCGTAGAAGAAATCAAAAAAGCAAATGCGATCGTTAACACAATTACTCTGGCACCATTGGCATTTGAAGATACTAATAATTTGGTTGCGGATACATTGAATTGTTCGAGGGAATTGGCTCAACCGCTGACCGAATTAATCGATCGCAAAACTCAAGGCAATCCTTTCTTCACCACCCAGTTTCTCAAAGCGTTGTATGAAGAAAACTGTATCACGTTCGATCGCGATCGCCGCTATTGGGAATGCGATATTGCCCAAGTGAATGCACTAGCACTCACCGATGATGTTGTGGAATTTATGGCGTTGCAATTGCAGAAATTGTCTCCCGAAACCCAAAAGGTGCTGAAGTTAGCGGCTTGTGTGGGCAACCAATTTGATTTGAATACCTTGGCGATCGTCCTAGAACAATCGCCCACTGAGGCAGCCACAGCAATCTGGAAAGCCTTGCAGGAAGGTCTGATTTTACCCACTAGCCAAATCTATAAGTTCTTTCAGGGGACAGAGAAATCGGATACGCAAAATACGGTCAATCCAAAATATCGCTTTTTGCACGATCGCGTCCAACAAGCCGCCTATTCCTTGATTCCAGAAGACCAACAACAGTCAACTCATTTAGCAATTGCTCGCTTGCTGCGACAAAACACCCCAGACGCAGAACTAGAAGCCAATATTTTTGAGATTGTCAACCATTGGAATCGCGCGATCGCACTTCTGGTCGATCCACTAGAAAAAACTAATCTCGCCCAACTTAATTTAATTGCTGGAAGCAAAGCCAAAGCGGCAAATGCCTATGAACCGGCGCTGACGTATTGCAGGACAGGTCTAGCTCTGCTGGACCATCTAGGCGGCTGGCAGAACCAAACCAACCTGATGCTGGCATTGCATGAAGGTGCAGCAGCAGCGGCGTATCTTTGCGGTGATTTCGCTCAAATGGAGCAGTGGGTGAGCGGGATATTAGCGCAAAAACTGGAGCCTCTCGACCGGGTGAAAACCTATGAAATCCAGATTCAAGCCCATAGCACTCAGAGTCAGTTTGCGGAGGCGATCGAGATCGCACGGAACGCCCTAGAGCAATTCAATATTCATCTACCCCAACAACCAGAACCCGCAGATATCGTCCCAGCCATGCAAGAGGTTGCGGCGCTGCTCAACGGCAGAACTGCCGATGATTTACTCGAACTGGCGGAAAATTTTAAAGTGCGGACTGTTCAGACAAAGGTTAATTTTGTCGTTGGATGTTCTGTCATCCACTGTAAATCCCACTTCCAAAATAGTCTGCCTCTGTTCACAGAAGCATTCAAAATTGGGCTAGAAGTGGGTGATTTTGAAAATACGGGCTACAGTGCCTCCTATCTTTGTGTTTTTTCTTATGCTGTTGGCAAAGAATTAACGGCGTTGCTGGCAGAAATAGAAATTTATATCGCCACATTCCTGAAGCTAAACATCGTCGCAAGCTCAAACTATATTTCCATTATTTTTCAGACCATTCAGCGATTACAAACTACTCAGAATCAGGATTTGCTGACTGCCCAAAAGGAGTTGCATCAGACCTTAGCTATTTCTAATGATTTAACTGGACTACATTTGTATTGGGTTTATCGACTCACTGCTTCCTACTTGCTCAATGAAATAGTTGAGGCAAAACAAGATGCGGTGGAAGCGCGCCAAACTCTAGCAGCCGGGGTAAGTCAGATTAGCATACCCATTTTGTACTTCTACGATTCTTTGACAGCATTGGCTGACTTTTCGGAGGTGATAGACAAAGCGACAGTCCTCGATCGCGTCTCTACAAACCAGGTTCAGCTTCAAAATTGTGCTCACCACGCACCAATGAACTTTCAACATAAATATAACTTGGTGGAGGCAGAACGATATCGCGTTTTGGGCAATAAAATTGAGGCGATCGACCTCTACGACAAAGCGATCGCCGGAGCCAAAGTCAATGGTTTCATCCAAGAAGAAGCTCTCGCCAACGAACTCGCAGCTAAATTCTACCTCAACTGGGGCAAAGAAAAAATTGCGGCAAGCTACATGCAAGATGCCTACTACGGTTATGCACACTGGGGAGCCAAAGCCAAAGTCCAAGACCTAGAGCAGCGCTACCCCCAACTGCTCGCGCCGATTTTGCAACAGCAACAAATGGCTTTGTCTGCCACTGAAACAGTCTTTTCGACAATATCGCAAACTTCCGCCACAAAATCCTCCACCTCCGGCAGCACCAGTATATCTGCCGCCCTCGACCTAGCAACGGTGCTAAAAGCCTCCCAAACCCTATCCAGCGAAATTCAACTCGACAAACTCCTGGCAACCCTGCTGCATACGGTGCTGGAAAATGCTGGAGCCGACAAAGGTGCTTTATTGATGCCCCGTGACCATCAGTGGTTTGTGGAAGCGGTTGCTACAATTGATTGTCCGGCGCAGGTAGAATCCATCGCCCTGTCAAGTAGCTCATCCGTTCCCCAATCCTTGATTAACACCGTCAAACGCAGCCAAGAACCGATGGTGGTAGTCGATGCCTTGACCCATCCTACCCTGGCGATGGATGCCTATGTCCTGCAACAGCAACCGAAGAGTGTGCTGTGTACCCCGATTCTCAACCAGGGTAAACTCGTAGCGATTTTGTATTTGGAGAATCGCGTTACCGTTGGCGCATTTACGCGCGATCGCGTCCAACTGTTAAACTTTCTCTGTACCCAAGCTGCCATTTCCCTAGAAAATGCCCGACTCTATCAACAAGCTCAGAACTACGCACAACAGCTTGAACAATCCCAACTACAAATTGTCCAAAGCGAAAAAATGTCGGCTTTAGGTAATTTAGTAGCTGGTGTTGCCCACGAAATGAATAATCCTTTGGGCTTTATCTCTGCCAGTCTCTTACAAGCAAAACCCACATTTGCTGATATTACTGAACATCTAAAACTATATCAAGAGACTTTCCCCAATAAGAGTGATGATATTCTCGAACACGCAGAGGAAATTGACTTAGATTATAGTTTAGAAGATTTACCCAAGATAATTGATGCAATGGTGATGGCGTGCGACAGGTTGAAAAATATTAGCACCAGCTTAAGAACTTTCTCCCGTGCTGATACAGATTACAAAGTGTCTTTTAATATCCATGAAGGTATTGACAGTACAATTTTAATTCTCAAACATCGTCTCAAAGCTAACGAACAACGCCCAGCAATTGAAGTAATTACAGAATATGGTAATTTACCCCAGATTCAATGTTTCCCAGGACAATTAAATCAGGTATTTATGAATATTCTGGCGAATGCCATTGATGCTTTAGATGAGTCGAATACGGGGCGAAGTTTCGCAAATATTCAAGCTAATCCAAATAAAATTACCATTAAAACATCAATAATAGAAGATAAACAAGTTAAAATCTCAATTGCTGATAATGGTAAAGGGATGAGTGAATCAGTTAAACAAAAAATATTTGACAATTTATTTACTACTAAAGGAGTCGGTAAAGGTACGGGGTTAGGATTAGCGATCGCCCGTCAAATTGTGGTAGAAAAACACGGTGGCAGCTTGGAAGTGCAGTCTGAGTTAGGGCAAGGTACTGAATTTTGCATTCGACTGGCGATCGCGGATGGAATCTCATAGCCCGCGCAGGCGGGCTTCGTTTGTATAGCGACGCCCTTATAGGGTGTTGACTACTTTAACTTTTCCTTAAAAAAGACCTAGCAGAAAGATAACGGTCAAGCCACAAAAGGCAAGCAAGGAGATAATAACTATGTTGCCTACGCTGTGGTCAGATGTTGTTTTTTGTGTATTTACAGCCATATGAATCAACCTAATTTATCCGAGTTGATGCTGAAATTATAAACACATTGAATCGGGCTTTTTCTAGTTAACATCCAAAAGTTGATTTTAATTCATTTAAGTTAATTTTCTTGAGTATATTTACTTGCAAAAAAATTAATTTTTGTTTCCTGACATAAATTAATAATTTTCTCAGAAATGCTGTGAATGATTGAAAATAGCTTTTCTGGACTTAAGTATAAAAATAAGCATTAATACTCAGCAATTCAACTGTTACAATTTAGTTGATCATCAAATTAACAAGCATTGTTAAATTGACGGGTAAACAGAAAAGGTCAAATTAAAAAGCAAAAATATGCTTTTTTTTGCCTTTATATTGCTTTTTATTGAATTTTTAGGCATTATCCAGTCAAAATCTCAACAAAAGCTAAAATCAAAAATCGATAAGTGGGGTTTCCATGTCTGAATTGATTCATGCAGTTTTGAACAGTGAAGAAAAAAGCGATTTGCGTTCGTTTATTAGCGAGTTACGCAGTCAAGAGAAAGGCTATTTACTGCGAAACGATATCCTGAATGTGTACAGTGAATTTTGCTCTAAACACCAGAAAGATCAGCCTTTTTCGCTCTTAGGCAAACTAATTTACTATACTCAGGAAATTATTCAAGAGAATACAAATCTCTGCTTCATTTTTCGTCCAAAAATAGCCAGTCAAGAAGTTTATCGGCTGACGGAAGACTTGAGTGTGGAATCGATATCGGTGGAAGAACTCTTGGATCTACGCGATCGCCTAGTCAACCGATATCATCCCCAAGAAGGCGACCTGCTAGAATTGGATTTCGGTCCATTTTACGACTATACCCCGACAATTCGCGATCCGAAAAATATTGGCAAAGGGGTGCAGTACCTCAACCGTTATCTCTCCAGCAAGTTGTTCCAAGACTCGAAGCAATGGCTAGAAAGCTTGTTTAATTTCTTGCGTTTGCACCAATACAACGGTATCCAACTGCTGATCAATAACAACATTCAAACTATTCAGCAACTTTCCGAACAAGTTAAAAAAGCCATCGGATTTGTAAGCGATCGCCCAACTGATGAACCCTACGAAGAATTCCGGTTTCAATTGCAAATGATGGGCTTTGAACCCGGTTGGGGTAACACCGCTTCTCGTGTGCGCGAAACTCTAGAAATTCTCGATGAATTAATCGACTCTCCCGACCCCCAACCCCTAGAAGCCTTTATCTCTCGCATCCCGATGATTTTTAAAATCGTCTTGGTGTCTGCTCACGGTTGGTTTGGACAAGAAGGAGTTTTAGGGCGCCCCGATACCGGTGGTCAGGTAGTTTACGTCCTCGACCAAGCAAAAAATCTGGAACAGCAATTACAAGAAGATGCCATTTTAGCTGGTTTAGAAAAACTGAATGTTGAGCCAAAAGTAATTATCCTCACCCGCTTAATACCCAACAGTGATGGCACTCTTTGTAACCAACGTTTAGAAAAAGTTTATGGCACCGAAAATGCCTGGATTTTACGCGTACCTCTACGGGAATTTAATCCCAAGATGACGCAAAACTGGATTTCTCGATTTGAGTTTTGGCCCTATCTAGAAACTTTCGCTATTGATTCTGAAAAAGAATTGTTAGCAGAATTTCAAGGTAGACCTGACTTAATTGTGGGTAACTATAGTGATGGAAATTTAGTCGCTTTTCTCTTAGCGCGGCGACTGAAAGTAACACAGTGTAACATTGCCCACGCTTTAGAAAAATCCAAATATTTATTTAGCAATTTGTACTGGCAAGATTTAGAGGAGAAATATCATTTTTCCTTGCAGTTTACTGCTGATTTGATTGCAATGAATGCTGCTAACTTCATCATCAGCAGCACCTATCAAGAAATTGTCGGTACGCCCGATAGTGTCGGACAATATGAATCTTACAAATGCTTCACCATGCCAGATTTGTATCATGTGGTGAACGGAATTGAATTATTTAGTCCCAAGTTTAATGTAGTACCACCGGGAGTAAATGAGAATGCCTATTTCCCCTACACGCGTCATGAAGACCGTGTAGAGAGCGATCGCCTGAAAATTGAAGAAATGCTCTTTACCTTGGACGATTCCTCACAAATATTTGGCACACTTAACAACCCCAACAAGCGTCCGCTGTTCTCAATGGCTCGTCTCGACCGCATTAAAAACATGACAGGTTTAGCCGAATGCTTTGGTAAAAGTCCAGAATTGCAAGAGCATTTCAACTTAATTTTAATCGCCGGTAAGTTGCGTGTTGAAGAATCAGGCGACAACGAAGAACGCGACGAAATTATCAAACTCTACAACATCATCGAACAATACAATCTTCATGGTAAAATTCGTTGGTTAGGTGTGCGCTTGTCTAAAGGTCAATCAGGTGAAGTTTACCGAGTAATTGCTGACCATCAAGGTGTCTTTGTCCAACCGGCTTTATTTGAAGCTTTTGGTTTAACCATTTTGGAAGCAATGATTTCCGGATTGCCAACTTTTGCAACTCAGTTTGGTGGTCCTTTGGAAATTATCCAAAATAAAGTTAATGGCTTTTATATTAACCCCACAAATTTAGAAGATACTGCCGAGAGAATTCTGGAATTTGTGCTGAAGTGCGAGCAAAATACTGACTATTGGCAGCAAATTTCTCTGCAAGCTATTAACCGAGTTTATAGCACCTACACTTGGAAAATTCATACTACCAAGCTGCTATCATTAGCAAGAATTTATGGCTTCTGGAACTTTAACTCTAAGGAAAATCGGGAGGATTTGTTGCGCTACATTGAGACTTTGTTCTATTTGATTTACAAGCCAAGAGCGCAAGAAATTTTAGAACAGCACAAGTATCGGTAGAGACGTTCCGGCGGAACGTCTGTAAGAGAGTTCGGTAGAGACGTTCCGGCGGAACGTCTGTAAGAGAGTTCGGTAGAGACGTTCCGCCGGAACGTCTGTACTAGGGTCAATGGTCAAAGGTCATTAATATAGTTAATCTTTTCTGTCTAAACTCTGGAATGAGTGACTATTGACTATTAGACCTATCCTTAATATAAGCATCGTCAAATAATTAAGCAACACACTATAAATATTGTGCATCTACCATGACAACACCTTTAGAAAGAATAGAGTCACATCCTCACGAATCAAAGCGATTAAT